>PDWI01007459.1_pt1 | contig 13267 bp, 15 predicted proteins | sample 1430891 | NCBI WGS metagenome assembly PDWI01 (sample SAMN01162508, study PRJNA174530) | Oral metagenome, whole genome shotgun sequencing project. | biome: Marine environment; feature: Marine mammal; material: Swab sample of the gingival sulcus; isolation source: swab sample of gingival sulcus... | reverse complement strand
AAATTTTACTTCACTATTACACATTATATCAGGATTTGGAGTTATTCATTTTTTGTATCACTCATACATATAATTTAAAACTTTTTCTTCGTAAGAATCCCTGTAATCAAAAGTAAAAAATGGTATCTCTAAAAAAGCCGCAACTTGTTTTGCAACTTCTAAATCATCTTTTGTAGGACAATATTCTCATTCTGGAGCTAGATAGTTTATCATAAATCAAGCAGTAACATCGTATCACTCTTTTTTTAATAAATAAGCTGAAACAGCACTATCAACTCAACCAGATAATCAAACTAAAACTTTTTTCATTTTTTTATTATTTTTCAGATATTTTTTTAATTAATTTTTTTCATTTCTTCCATATATTTTACTGCATTATAAGGCTTATATATATATTTAAAATTCCTTGTTCTATCTCTGTTTTGTTCTAATATAAGACTTCAAAATGAAAAAATATTTGATATAATTCATTTAATAGATGAATCTATTTTAGTTATTTTATCAATATCTATAATTTCTATATCATCAGTATCCATAAGAGATGTTTTTATAATAAAAATTTGCTCTCATCTTAACAAAATTAAATTATTATAATATCTGATAATCCTTAAAACAAGCTTTATAAAAGCATAATTTAGAAGTATAAAAATAAGTGGAAAAAATAAATATTCAACTAAATAATAACCAAAGCTACTTACATAATTTACTGCTATAAAGTAAAGTAAAAAACATATAAACAGAACAAAGAAAAAACTTAAATAGCTAAAAAACAGAACTATCCAATGTCTTCTTATCAATATGTATCAATCTTTCTTGTAGTAAGTCATTTTTTATAAAAGTTAAAAAAAGTAAACTAACTAAGATAAATAGTATAAAAAACAAAATTATAACTCTTCTTCTTACTATTTTATAACCATAGACCAAAAACTTAACTTTTGTGTTTTCAAAGTGTCTTTTACTTAAATGCTTTGTTCTTTTTAAAATAAAAATATAAAGCAAAATTAAGATTACAAGATATGATATTATAGCTAAATAGATCATAATTTTTTATAAAGAAAATATTTTCTATAATAAACACATACATTATAATGAATTATTTTCTAAATAAAAACTTTTTTTGACTTTTTGTATTTAAGAATATAATTTATAAAATATTTTTTAATAAAATTTTCTATGGTATTTTTAACAAAAAAAGAAACTGACAAAATAGAGGGAAACTTTTCAAGTCCTTGTTATGTATATTCTCAAAAGATACTTGAAGAAAATGCAGAACAGTTACTTAATTTCCCAAGTGCTTTTGGTCACACAGTTCGTTATGCAATGAAAGCAAATGCAAATTTAAATATTTTAAAAATATTTAAAAATAAAAAAATAAAAATAGATGCAAGTAGTGAATATGAAGCTTATAGAGCAATAAGTGCAGGTTTTGATGCAAATGATATACAAGTTTCATGACAAGAAACACCAAAAAAATTAAAAGATTTAATTGAAAAATGAATATTTTTTGTAGCTACAAGCCTTAAACAAATAGAGGAAGTTTGAAAAATATTTACTAAAAATAACTCTCAAAATAGAGAAATATGAATAAGAATAAATCCATGAGTTTGAAGTTGAGCTTTTAAATCAATTTCAACTTGATGAACTACTTCAGCTTTTGGAATATGGCATGAATACACTGAAAAAATTCAAGAATTAGCAGAAAAATACAAATTAAAAATAACAAAACTACATTTTCATATATGAAGTGAAAATACACCAGAATCTTGGGCTAATTCAGCAGAAATTGGTTTTAAATTTATTGAAAAGTTTCCAGATATTGAAATTTTTGATATGTGAGGTGGTTTTAAAAAAGCAATTATGCCTTATGAAAAAACAACTGATTTAAAGTCTGTATGATTATCTGTAGCAAAAACTTTTGAGGAGTTTTACAAAAAAACTGGTAGAAAAATTCATCTAGAAATTGAACCTGGAAAATATCTAGTTATTAATTCTTGTAATATGTATGCAAAAATTGATGATATAGTTGATACTGGAAAAGATGGCTATACTTTTATTAGAACAAATACTGGTATGACAGAACTACCAAGAACACCTATGTATTGAGTTCAACAAGAAATTGTAATTATAAACTCTGAAACTGAAGAGAGAGAATATGTTGTAGTGGGACATTGTTGTGAAAGTTGAGATTTACTTACTTGTAAGCTCTATGAACAAGAAGAAATAGAAACAAGAAAATTAAATAAAGCAAATATTTGAGATTCAATAATTATATGATGAGTGGGAGCATATAACTCATCTATGAGTATGAAAAATTATAATTCATTTCCAGAAGCAGCTGAAATTCTTATTTTAAATTCTTGAGAAATAAAAGAAATCAGAAAAAGACAAAAGTTAGAAGATATATGGAAAAATGAAATAAATGTTATAGATTAAAAATAGAAGAAAGATGATATTATCTTTCTTCTATTTTTATTTTTTTCAAGGAAGAAGTTTTTCCTGAAATTATTTCTATATTTTTTTTGTTTATTTTTAATTCTTTAGAGAGGTATTTTATTAGCTCTTCATTTACTTTTCCCCTTTCTGGAACTCATTTTCACCTTATTTTCAAAACTCAATTTTCCATTTTTTCTACAAACTCTGTTTTAGGAGAATTTGGGATAACTTTTAAGTCAAAAAAAGTTTTTCACTTTTGTAAAAATATAAAATCTGAAAGCTTCATAAAAAATACTTTTAATTTTTAAAATTTTATATATAATATAATTGTAATAGTTTCTGAAGTAAATTCAGAATAACAAAGTTTATTATAGCTAAAAAAGAAAAAAATGAAAATTTGAATTGATTTAAGATTTATAAGTGACAATATACATTCTAGCTTTGTATTGCAACTTATGGAAAAATTTATTAAACAAAAAACTGATTGTTCGTTTAATATATACATAAATAAAGAAAATAAAATATTTATATTTAAAAAGTTAAAAAACTTAAAAAATATAAATATAAAAAAGGTAAATATAAAAAGATGAAGTATTGCTGAACAAACAAAGTTTTTGAAAATATTAAAAAAAGACTCTAATCATATAATGTGTTTTTTTGATCAATTTAAGCCTATTTTTTATAAAAAAGATTATATAACTTTTTTATGAAGTTTAAAAGAATTTTATTATTCAAATTTTAATTCTAATTTAGAAAAAAATATATTTTTTTATCTAGCTTGAAAAAATTTTAACAAAAGTAAAAAAATAATAGTTTTAGACTCAAAAACAAAAGATGAACTTGTAGAAAAATTTAACATAAAATATGATAAAATAGAGATGATATCTGGATTTTTCCCAAATAAAGAAGGTTTTAATTATGAAGATGAATCTGAAAAAGCTAATATAAATTTAGCTGCAAAATACTCTATAAAAAATCCTTTTTTCTTGTATTCTGGATGAAATTCTATAGAAAAAAATTATGAAAAATTAGTTTCTGTTTTTTTTAAATTAAAACAAAAATGACATAAAATAGATTTAGTATTTTTAGGAAATAATATATCTGGAAATGTAGGACTTAGAAATATTATTTTAGATAAAAATATGCAAGAGAGTGTATTTTTCCTTTGAAGTCCTGAGCTAAAAGAAAAAAAATATTTGTATTCAGAGAGTTTATGAGTTATTTTCCCAAGTTTTTATGAAACTTTTCCTTTTAGACTTAGTGAACCACTATATTTTTCAAAACAAATTATTAGTTCTAATCTAAAAAAAATAAAAGGAATTTTTTGAGAAAGCATAAGCTATTTTTCACCAATATCTGAGAACTCTATAATTGAATGTTTAGAAAAATACATAGAAGATGAAACTTACAAAAAGGCAGTTGATTACAAAGATATAAAAGAAAAATACACTTTGGAAAATACTTTAAAAGAGTTTAATGAAGTTTTTAAGAAAGTATAGAGAACTGAGAAATAAGAGCTGAGATTTTAGATATTAAGGAACATCTGAAAAATTAACTTTCAACTTTATAATTGATTACTTTATACTAAAAAACTTTGTACTTATTCCCGAGTCAAGCCCGAGAATGACAAAAATAAAACTTTTAACTTTATACTAGTTAACTTTATACTAATTTTTATGTTAACAAAAAGAAATATAGAAATCCTGAAAATAATTGTGGAAGAATACCTAGAAACCTGAGAGGTTTTAGGTAGTAAAATGCTCTTAAAAAAATATGATTTAGGAGTTTCTTCTGCAACTGTTAGAAATGATATGTCAAAACTAGAGGAACTTAAGCTTGTCTATCAGCCATATAATTCTGCCTGAAGACTACCAACTACAAAATGACTTAGAGTTTTTGTAGATTATTTTATGAAAGCAAGTCCAAACTTCTTTTTAGATAGCAAAGATCATAAATTTAAAAATGAGGTAAACAATTTGTATGACCTAGCAAATAGATTAAGTTTAGAACTTTCAAAAAAAACTTGAGAAATAGCATTTTTTATGGTTCCAGAAAATAATTTAATAGAGTATTCTGGTATATGAAAATTTACAGAAGAAAACTATAAAAGACTTTGAAACTCTATTTTTTCTATAATAAAAATGATAGAAGATAAATACAACTTTATAAAGTTTTCTAAAAATTTTCCATTAAACACTTGAATAAATGTATTTATTTGAGAAGAAAATATAATAGATTTTTTAAAAGATTATACAATAATAATAAAAAAAATAAATATATCTAATAAAGAAGCTTATATATGACTTATTTGAAGCTTAAAAATGAATTACAGCTTTAATATAAGTGCAGTGAATTGAATGATTTAAAAAAATCATAGAAAAATTATTTCTATGATTTTTTTAACTATTAAGGAACATCTGAAAAACTCCTTTGTAAGAATAAAAATCATGTATTTTTTAGATAATTTTTTTGCAAAATTTTTTACTTATGCCTTTGCATAGGGAAAAAATTTTAAGGAAAAATTAGCAAAAAAGATTATTTTTTTCTAGATGTGAGTTTTTCAGATGTTCCTTAAAAATTCTCAAAATATCTTTTTTTAGTTCTGCTTCAAAAACTACATTTTTTGAGTAGAGATTAAATTCTAATTTTTTTGCATGAAGAGCTTGTCTTTTTAGTCAAAATTTTTCAAAAACTTCTTTATTTATTTTTTCATTTCCATAAACTTTATCTCAAATAATTGGATGTCATATACTAGAAAGATGAACTCTTATTTGATGGGTTCTTCAAGTTAGAATTCTAACTTTTAAAATAGTATATTTTCAATCTATATAGTCTAAAACTTCAGCTTCTGTAAGAGCCAGCTTTGGATTTATAGGAGATTTATGAGTCATTTTTTTTCTATCATTTGGATCTCTTCATATATAACTTTCTATTTTGATTTTTTTATCTTTTATAATTCAAGAAACCACTGCTATATATTCTTTTTTAATTTTTCTTTCTTTTATTATATCTGAAAGATATCTCATCATAAAATCAGTTTTTGCAATAAGAATAATCCCAGAAGTATCTTTATCAAGTCTATGGACTATTCCAGGTCTTTCTACTCAATTTATTGAAGGTAGTTTCTTTATAACACCCCCCTCTAACTCCCCCCTTTCAGGAGGGAGAATTTTGTTATTTCCCTCTCCTGTAAGGGGAGGGATTAAGGGAGGGGTATTCCCACAATGATACAAAATCCCATTAACTAAAGTGTTTTCTTTTCATCATTCTCAAGGAACAGGATGAACATTTATTCAAGGATCTTTATTTATAATAAGCAGATTTTCATCTTCAAAAATAATATCTAAATCCATTTTTTGTGGTTCTAAATTAAGTTTTTCAGTTTTTATAATTATTTTTATCTCATCTTTTGGATTTATTTTTATATTTTTTGAAATAGTTTTTCAATTTACTAAAACTTGTCATTTATCTATCATTTTTTGAATATAACTTCTGGAAAATAGAGAAAAAAGAGCAGATAAATATATATCCACTCTTACTTTTTTTTCAGATAATACACAGAAATTATACATATTTTAGTTGAAAGTTAACTAGTTGAAAGTAGCAGCAGAGCTGAGGCTAGTTGCCAGAGGTTAGGAGTCAGTAGCTAGTAACAGCAGAGCTGTTTCTATAAACTATGAACTGTAAACTATTAACTACTTACAGTCCAAGTTGAGATTTTATATCATCAATTTTTTCTTGATTTCAAGCTTCTCTTGCATTTTTTTCAGCTTCAGATTTGTAAATATCTCAAAGCTCTAACCATTCTTTTTGTTGTTTTACAAGAAGTTTTTTAATATCTTCAGGATGTTTTTTTGCAAGTTCTTTGAATTTTACTCTTTCATCTTCAAATACTTTTGTAAGTTCATCAAATTGGAATTGTGATAGAGTTGGAACAGCATCAAATACTCTTTTTTTCTCCATAGTATTTAGAGAAAGAGAATGTTTTAGCAAATCAAAAAACTTTTCTACATCAACTTTTACAGATTTATCATGTTTTTTTAATAGCTCTATAAGTATAGAGTCAACCTCCTGTTCTGTTATAGTTAATTCTGACATAATTTGTTTGAAAAATTTTAAAATACTATTATATTATAATAATAATATAAAAATTTCAAATTATTTTCTAAAAAAAGTTAAATTGTCAATATTTAAAGATAAAGCAATAGTGTTAAAAAGCCTAAAAAGATGAGAAAAAGATATGATTTATACTCTTTTCTCTTTTGAGTATTGAAAAATAAGAGTAAATAAAAAATACTCTAAAACAGAAAAAAATATAGATTTATGATATATAATAAATTTTGAAATTCACACTAAAGAAAAAAGAGATATTCATAAAATCTCAAATATAAAAATAAAATCTGAATTTGATACTATTAAAAATTCTAATTTTGAAGTTATAGAAAATTATTTAAAAATACTCACAAAAATATACACAAATCTGCCAGATTGACTTCCAAATAAAGAGGTTTTTTGAGTAATAGAGGAGATAAATAATTTAGAAAAAATATCTAAACAAAAGCTTATACTAGCACACTTAAAAATAAAAACTTTATTCTGAGAACTTAACTTAGAACATAAAAACATAAAAATATCTAAAATTTTAAAATTTATACATAATTCAAAAATAAAAGATATCTTTAGGCTATCTGGAATTTGAGAAGATTTAGAAAGTATACTAAGTGAACTCTTGTAAAGCTAACTTTTAAAAAAAGTGTTTATTTTTTTTAAAAAAAGTATATAATATTATTACCTTTAGAACTAAAAACAAAAAAATATGCAAAATTACAAACCTTTAGACTGAAATTACGACTTGTTTCCCGAGTATCACAAATATTATACTTTTTTAAAAAAAGTATATAGACATAAGTTTAGAAAAAATGGTTTTAGAAGGATATCAACACCTCTATTTGAAGATAAAGAATTAATAAAAAATTCTAAAACTTCAAATGGTTTTATACTTGATAATGAAAAATTTGACCTAAGACAAAATCCTAGTTTATGAATAGTAAGAGCATATTTAAATGAAGAACTAGCACAAAAAATACAACCTCTTTATTTTTATTATATGGGTAAATTTTTTCAAAAAAACAAAGATTGATTTGAAGAAAAAAAATTAATTTGAGCTGAGGTAACTTGAGAAGATGATCCGATATTAGAGGCTATATTGATAAATATGAATTGTAGTATTTTAGAAAGTATATGACTAAAGGGTAAATTTAAAGTAAAAATAAATTCTACAGGTATAGAAAAAGAAAAAATTAAATTCAGTGAGGAGCTTATAAGTTTTTATGAAGATAAAAAAAATATTTTAAGTGAAAAATCAAAAGATTTAATATCTGAAAATCCTTTTTTAATTTTGAAATCAAAAGATGAAGATGATATGATTTTAAATGAAAATGCTCCAAAAATGGTTCCAAAATTTTTGAAAAAACATTCAAAAGAGCATTTTAATAAATTTACTAAGTATTTAGAGCTTTTATCTATAGATTATGAAATAGACAATAGTTTGGTAGCAGAAAATGAAGCTCAAACAAAGTCTATATGGAATATAGTTTATGAAGATTGAAGAGTTATTTCAAAGGGAGCAAGAGCTAATTTAATTGCTCAAAATATATGAGAAAAAAAAGAAGTTCCATCTGTTTGATTTTTTACAGATATAGACACTTTGATAAATTTATTATCTGAAAATAATGTAAAACTTAGAGATAAAGATAATATAGATTTGTTTTTTGTACAACTTTGAGATGAAGCAAAAAAAGTAGTTTTACCACTTTCTATAAAAGCTAGAGAATCTGGAATAAATACTGTAGTTTCCTTGTGAACTCCAGCAATGAGAGAACAAATGCTTAAAGCTCAAAAATCAGGTGCAAAATATGTAGTTATGGTTTGAGTTATGGAAGCTAGAAATAATATTTTTCAAGTAAGAAACCAGATTGAAGGAACTCAAGAAGAAGTAAAAAAAGATGATTTAATAGATTATATAATCTGAAAAATCTGAAAAGAGTCCCTAGATTTTTACTCTCCAGAGAGAGATTTGATGATATAAAAAAAGCTCCAAAATTGGAGCTTTTTTTATATTTTATCAGCTAATTTTAACTGAGCAATAGATTTTAGAAGCATATCTTCTGCCTCTATAAATTTTTCCATATCAACTTTTTCTTTACTATCTCTATATTTTTCCATAAGAGATATTGCTCTATCTCTAGCATTTTGAGCAAGTTCTGTATCAAGTCATTTTGTATCAACAAGCATATCAGCCATTATTTTTATACTATTATGACTTACTTCAACTATCCCCTTTCAAACAGCAAAACTTTCTTCTTTTTCTACTAAATCTTTATTTTTATAAATAACAGATATAGTAGAAGGTCTTATGCTTGTTAAAAGAGGTGAGTGATTTTCTAATATTGTAATTTCTCAAATAGCTGTCATAAGAGTAACACTTACAACATCATTTGAACTAAAACTCTCACCAGAAAATGAAAATATTTTTAATTTCATAAATAAATTTAGTTAGTATCTAGTATCTAGTATCTAGTATCTAGTTAACTTGAAACTAGTTAACTTTCAACTTTCTACTACTTATTAGCTTCCTCATAAGATTTTACAACATCTGCAATTCCTGCTTTATACATAAAGTAGTTTTCAGGAATATGATCAAGTTCTCAGTCAATTATTTTTCTAAAACCAGAAACAGTATCTTCAAGTTTTGTATAAACTCAAGAAACACCTGTAAATTGTTCAGCTACAAAGAATGGTTGAGAGAAGAATTTTTGGATTTTTCTAGCCCTTGAAACTGTTTGTTTATCTTCTTCTGATAATTCATCCATACCAAGTATTGCAATTATATCTTGAAGTTCTTTATATTTTTGAAGTATTCTTTGTACTTCTTTTGCTACTTTATAGTGTTCTTCTCAAACTATTTCAGCAGATAATACAGTAGAATTAGAATCAAGTGGGTCTACTGCTGGGTAAATACCTAGCTCAGCTATATTTCTGGCTAAAACTATAGTAGAATCTAGATGGGCAAATGTAGTTGCTGGAGCTGGATCTGTCAAGTCATCAGCTGGTACATAAACAGCTTGCACAGAAGTAATAGAACCATCTTTTGTAGATGTAATTCTTTCTTGAAGTGCACCCATATCAGTTGCAAGAGTTGGTTGATATCATACAGCTGAAGGTATTCTACCTAGAAGTGCAGAAATCTCACTACCTGCTTGTGTAAACCTAAATATATTATCTACAAAAAGAAGTACATCTTTTTTCTCTCTATCTCTGAAATGTTCAGCCATAGTTAAACCTGTTAAGGCAACTCTAGCTCTTGGTCCTGGAGCTTCGTTCATTTGTCCAAATACCATTGCAGTTTTATCAATTACACCTGAATCTTTCATTTCATGGTATAGGTCATTTCATTCTCTTGTTCTTTCTCAAACTCAAGCTACAACAGAATAACCTCAATGTTCTGATGCTATATTATGAATAAGTTCTTGCATTATAACTGTTTTACCTACTCAAGCTCAACCAAAAAGTCATACTTTTCACCCCTTTAACATTGGAGCTATTAAATCAACTACTTTTATACCTGTTTCAAAAACTTCAGCTTTTGTAGTTAAATGTCTAAACTCTGGAGCTTCTCTATGAATTGGATCATTATGTTCTGTTTTTGGTTTTTCTTTTTCATCAATTGGATCACCTAAAACATTAAACATCCTACCAAGAACCTTTTCTCAAACAGGAACTCTTATAGGACTTTCAGTAGCAACTACTTCTAAATCTCTTTTTAATCCTTCAATAGGGTTCATGGCTATTGTTCTAACTACTCAATCTCAAAGTTGTTGTTGAGTTTCAAGTACAATTTTTGAATCTGCTCATTTTACCTCAAGTGCTTCATAAATAGAAGGAACATAATCTCAGTCAAATTTAACATCAATTACTACTCAAACTATTTTTATTATTTTACCAGTTTTCATTTAATATAAAATTAAAAATTAAAAATTATAATTAGAGTGGAAAAGTTAAAGAGTATAAGAGATTAAAAGTTATCTCTTTTTCTCTTCTACTTTTTATCTCTTTTTTCATCCATAGCTACATTACTTAATCTATCAGCTTCCTTGTTTTTTTCTCTAGGAATCCACTGAAAATCGACTTTTAATTCAGCTTTTTTTATTAGATTAGATATATCATCATTTATTTTTTTAAGCTCATCTTTTTTTATCTTCCACTCTCATTTTAATTGATTTATAACAAGAGAAGAATCCATATATAGTTTTATCTCTTTTGCTCAAAGTTCAATTGCTCTTTTTATTCAATAATAAGCTCATAAATATTCAGCCTCATTATTTGTTTTTTCTCCTAAATTTTTATATCTTTTTTCTATTATTTTATTATCTTCATCTTTTATACAAACTCAGATTCAAGAGTTTCAAGGGTTCCCTCTAGAACCTCAATCTGTATATATTTTTAAAAACATATTATTTTATTTCTTTATTTACATATATTTCTGCATCTTCTTTTTTAGTATTTTCTTTAAATATTTCATCAGAAAAAACTTCTAGGTAGAAAGCTTTTCTAAATATAAGTGTGAATACTAAAGTAAACAATACAGAAATAAAAGCAATTTTAAAATGCACAGGGTCAGTACTTGAAGCAACATCTGAGTTTAAAACAAAAGTAACAAATGCTCAATAGATAAAATCTCAAATTATAATAGCAAAAAATGCATAAATGAGAAATAAAAAAATATTGAAAAAAAGCTTTAATATAGCAAAAAATTTATTCATAATATTTTTGGTTAAATTCTAATAATTGCATTATAATATTTTTTCAATCAATGTAAAGAGTTTTTTGTAAGATAGTCAGTTGACAGCTAGTCAGTTGTCAGCTGTCAGTTAATAGCTAACAGTTATTAATCAGTTGTCAGCCTTCAGCCTTCAGTTTATGTGATAGCTTTGTTTTTACTAATGTAACTATTAACTGTGAACTGTAAACTACTTTAATAAGGAACTTTACATTTTTATGATCCTGAATCAATCCCCAATCAAGTTGAGGACAGGGCCACAGGATGACAATAACACAGATTTGCTGTTACTTTCAACTTTCTACTAGTTAACTAGTTAACTTTCAACTTTCTACTAAAAATTTTTTACAAAAATTTTTCTAGTCTTTCATTGATTCTACTCAAGCAACTATTTCAGAAACTTCTGTTGTAATCATTGTTTGTCTTGCTTTATTATACCTTATTGTAAGGTTTCAAGCTATTTTCTCTGCATTATCTTTTGCATTTTTCATAGCAATCATTCTTGAAGAATGTTCACTTGCTTTTGCATTTAACAAAGTATCAAAGAATATCATATCAAGAATCATAGGTATAACATCACTCATAAGTTTTTCTGGTGATGGCTCCATCTCATATGAAAAAGTGTTTTTCATATTTTCAGTTTCTTCTTTTAAATCAAAATCCTCTCATAAAACAGAAACAAGATATTTTTTTATATCTTCAGACTCTATTGGAAGATTTACCTCTGAAACTGCTATTTGTTTTATAGTATTTACATAAAAATTATAAAAAATTACAACTTTATTATACTTTTTTGTTAAATACTCTTCTCTTATCATAGAAGATATTTTTTTTGTAAATATAGGGTCTAGATTATCTGTAAATTCTTCTGAAAAATCTGCTATTAAATTATTTCATGTTCTAGCTACAAATTGAGAAGCTTTTTTTCAAATAGCTATAAAATCAACATCTTCTCCTGTTTCTTTTACATATGAATTTACTTTTTTCATAACATTTATGTTATAACCTCAACATAATCATCTATTTGAAGTTATAATAACTCAAAGAGTTTTTCCTTTTTCCTCATTTGTAGAAAAAAGTGGAAAATCAGAAAGATAGTCCTCTACTCTCAGAAAAATCTTAAGCATTTCAAGAACAAATGCTCTTTTTTCTAAGGCTAAATCTTGAGCTTTTTTCATTTTTACAGTAGAAATAAGTTCCATTGCTTTGGTGATCTTACCAGTATTTTTTATAGAACTTATTTTTCTTTTTATTTCTTTAGCATTTGCCATTTATAAAAATTTATAAAATAAATTTTTTAGAATTGAGAACTGAGATTTTAGAACCAAGATACCTCAGTTCTATATTCTCAAACTCTCAAGCCTACTTATGTAATTCAACTACTTTTTCAATTATTTCTTTTAATTTTTTCTCACTAGCTTCTCAAATAGTTTTTTCTTTTTTTATAGATTCTAGTATATCTTTATCTTCTTCTAAATAAGTGTATAAATCATTTTCAAATTTAGAAACTTTTTCAACATCTATTTGATCTAAGTATCAGTTTGCTCAAGCATAAAGCACACAAACTTGTTTAGGAACTGATATTGGAGAATAAACTCATTGTTTTAGAAGTTCCATCATTCTTTCTCATCTGTCCAAACTTGCTTTAGTTTCAGGATCTAAGTCAGAAGAAAATTGTGAAAATGCAGCTAATTCTCTGTATTGAGCAAGATCAAGTTTTAGTGTTCAAGCAACTTTTTTCATTGCTTTAATTTGAGCTGAACCTCATACTCTTGATACTGATAATCATACATTAATTGCTGGTTTTTGACCTGAATTAAATAAATCTGATTCTAAGAAAATTTGTCCATCTGTAATTGATATTACATTTGTTGGTATATAAGCAGAAACATCTCATGATTGAGTTTCTATTATAGGAAGAGCTGTCATAGAACCTGCTCACATTTCATCATTTAATTTTGATGCTCTTTCAAGTAATCTAGAGTGTAAGTAAAA
>PDWI01007457.1_pt1 | contig 13268 bp, 14 predicted proteins | sample 1430891 | NCBI WGS metagenome assembly PDWI01 (sample SAMN01162508, study PRJNA174530) | Oral metagenome, whole genome shotgun sequencing project. | biome: Marine environment; feature: Marine mammal; material: Swab sample of the gingival sulcus; isolation source: swab sample of gingival sulcus... | reverse complement strand
GGTTGCCCTTTTTGGTTGCGGAGACTCCAGTTATGAGTATTTCTGCGGTGCTGTTGACGAACTTGAGAACAAGATGGAATCTTTGGAAGCCAATCTTGTGAACGTGTCTCTTCGTATAGACGGCGATCCAGATGACGTTATGGGAGAGATCGTTGAATGGGCAGAGGCTGTGGCTGACAGCCTGTAGGGAGGGATTCTTGTACAGCAAAAAAGATTGCAAAAGCCGGAAAGAAGCAATTTTTGCTGTATTTTTTATAGTGCTAATTTTTTTATTGCATTGCTGTTTAATTTAGTATATTCTAATTTTATTCAAACAAGACGTACACCTCCTTGCTGAACCCCCTGGTCTTTATATGATCAGGGGGTTCAGTTGTTTTGGGAGCTGATTTGCCGGGGAACCATTACTTTTTTCTTTTTTGTCCGGTCAGGGCAGCATGGCTTACCGCTGTTACTGTTGTCAGGTTGTGCAGCAGGGCTCCGGCAACGGAGGAGAGCCAGCCAAAGGTTGTCAGCAACAGTAACAACCCGTTGGCGCCAAGAGCTATTGTATAGCTTTCCTGCATTCGCTGAAGGGACAGACGCCCAATTTCCAGTATGTCCGCTACCTGATCAACATTTCCTTTTTGCAGGACAATATCAGCATATTCGAGACTCACATCAGCTCCGCCGTCACCAATGGCAAGGCTGAGATCCGCCGCAGCAAAGGCTGGAGTATCATTGATCCCGTCCCCAACCATAGCAATAACTGCCTGAGGATGCAGTTCCTTCCAGTTCCTTATCCAGTTTGCCTTGTCCTCTGGAGATTGTTCGGCGAGCACGACATCAAAATCAAACCGTTCGGCCAGCCCCCTGACCCCGGAAGGGCTGTCACCGGTCAGCAGTACCAGCTTGTCAAGATGCAGATCCTTTACTCTTGACAAGCCTGCAGCTGCATCTTGCCGTATATTACTTCTGGTTTCAAAACGTCCTAAAACCTTTCCGTCCTTTGCTATAAAGAGTTGATTTCTGTTGCCACTGAGGCTGCTCGACGAATATTCGGTAGTACCCTGCTGGGGAATCGTAAGTTGCTGTTCTTCCATAAAATGATAATTACCCATCAGGATATCGCTCCCTTTAACGGAACCGGCAACTCCGCGGCTGACCACCAGCCTTGCGGAGTCACATTCGGGAATTTTGATTCCCCGTTTCTCGGCAAAACCGGTTATTGCCCTGCTCAGTGGATGCTGCCAATGCTTTTGAACAGCTGCGGCAAACTCAAGCAGGGACTCTTCCTTGAAGCGTTTGTCAAAGACCTCAATGGCATAAATTTCAGAGACCCTGTCGGTAATGGTGCCGGTCTTGTCGAGGACAAGCACATTCACCCGGCCCGCCAGCTCCAGATAATTACCGCCCTTAACCAGAATTCCCTGCCGTGCAGCAACACTCATCCCGGAACTTACAGCTGCAGAAGTGGAAAGACGTATGGCACAAGGGCAGGTAATTACAAGAACAGCCATTGCCTGGAGCAGATTACCGGTAAGGAGAAAGGCCAGGCCTGCCAGGCCCAAGGAAACGGGGACCATCGCCTGGCTGAATTTTTCGCTCGTTCGCTGGAGCTCTCCAGGGGTATTTTCCCCCTCTTCGATCAGTTTGATAATTGAGGCGAGCCTGGTTTCGTCTCCCGCCTTTTCGACACGAACGGTTATATGGCCTTCTTCAATTATCGTTCCTGCAAGGACATGGTCATCATCAGCCTTGGAGACAAGTATGGATTCACCGGTAAGAGAAGCCTCATTAACCAGCGATTGGCCACCAATGACTACTCCGTCAACCGGAATAACATTGCCAGGCCTGAGAACAACAATATCCCCCGCCCCAACAGTATTTATATCAACTTCCAGTTCCACCCCATCCTGAAGTATCCAGACGTTTTGCACATTGCCGGTGAGCATTTCCCGAACTGCCGTCCGTGTTCTGGTGCGTATCCTGTTTTCCAGCCAGCTGGAAAGATTGAACAACCAGAATACGGTAAGAGAAGCCAGTACATTGCCGGTAAGAATGGAAGCGTATAATAAACCGGTGGAAATAAGTCCCATATCCGGTTTGCCGGTTTTTTTAAGATTATCAAGAGCATGCCTCTGGATCGGCAGGGAAAGTCCTATGGCAACAATTGCCGGTAAGGTAAGGAGCCCGGCAGCCACTGTTGCCGGCATGGTAAGAGTTCCAAAAACCCGTTTTGCAAAAAGATAGAGCAGATATAAACCGGAAAAGGCAAGGGTTGCACCGTTCACATGACAGGATCTTTTATCCGAACGACATTGACTCGCTGACGTGGAAGAAGGCCGGACAGGAGGTTGAATGACCATCTCTGGAAGCGTATCAACAAGAGTCTTGACCCTGGTTAGTATTGCAGAGATTGCGACTTTTTTTTGTGGATGCTCAATAATGATTGAGCCGGTCTTATGATGAATTCTTACCCTGGTAAAATCTTCATAATCCTGCAGCCGGGTTTCAAGATCGCTGCACACAGCAGGTTTACCCTTCAAGCGGGGGATTTGTATTCGTGTCCGGTACGGTTTACGGTGACGTATTGTATAGCGCATTGCTTACAAGGCAGGCTGCCCGGGGAAAGAACGTTCTCTCTCCCGGTCTGGATTCGGGAGACCCGGGCTGGATTCTGAGACCAGCCCGGATATACTTCAGGAAAAATCGGCTCTGTAATTATTTCTCTGCTTCCGCTGCTTCGGCTCTGGCTTCTGCTTTTGCGTCTTCAAATTTTTCCTTCATTTCCTCAATTCCGGCAGAAGCGGCGGCACTCAACCTGGAAACAGTTTTCACCACACCCTTCTGTACGGTTTCGTTAGTCACCAGAAGAGTAACCGCAGCACCGAGTAATGCCCCTTTCCAGAACGTGGAATTCTGCACATCAAGTCCAAGCACAGAAGTCGTTGCGGTTGTTGGGTATACTGCCTGGAAAGGTTGTTGTACCGGCTGCTGGTAAACGGGCTGGGTTTGCTGCTGTTGTACGTAATCCGCCATTTTTTTCTCCTTATGTTGTATTAAAAATTTTTATTTGCTTAATAAATAACTTACGCCGGTCGCTGTAGCCAGGGTAACGGCAAGACCTGTAATACCACCATTTGTAAGGGATTTTGCAGCAGCAGTGGCTGCTGCAGCTGCTACGCCCCCGGCTGCGCCCTTGACCAGGCTGTTGGTTGCGGCCTCGGTCATGGTCATATCTCCATCTTCAACCCGGTGCAGGTTCGAACCCAGACTCCCTGTTCCGGCAACAATAACACCCATGATTCCGGCCGCAACAACTTCGGGACCAAGCAAATCCTGTTGTACAGGATATACAGGTTGCTGCATAAATGGATAATCTGCTGTCGTATACTGATGCAGAGGTTCTGATTGGGGTATTGTTGTCCCCTGGTGATAGGCCGCATCGGCGGTTGTATTGTTTGCAACTGTATTGTTTACCTGGTCCATTTGTTACTCCTTATCTGTAGATGTTGATGAATTTGTATCGGCTGGCTTTTTTGCATCTGCGGCGGAACCAGCAGCCTTTCCTGTATTTTCAGCATTTTTCAGGCCAGGGAAAAGCCCCCCCAGGGTTTTTCCCATGGCATCACGAACCGGGGCACTGGTAAGAAGCACTGCCGCCGCAGCACCAACGACAACCCCTTTCCACAACTGATCGTCTTGACTGGTTGTTGTGTAAAGGGTTTTGACAACATCGGAAACTGTTGCTTCTCCTGCCATAAACTGTTCAACAGAATTGACAATCATTCCGTATCGCTGCTGGGCAGCTGCCTGTTGCGCAGCAAGCTCCTCAGGAGTTGGCTGCGGTGTGTAAACAACGCCAGGCTGCTGGTAAACGGGTTGTTGTGGCTGCTGGTACACCTGCTGGGATTGCTGATAGACCTGGCCAGTAAAAATAATCTGTCCAGTAGCGGGATCCACCGCATAACCCGGTGGAAGCTGCTGCATTATCTGTTGTGGCTGCTGAGGTTGAACCGGCGGTTGCCGGGGCTGCTGGGCAGTAAAAAAATCCTGGTCAGAAGCAGACTCAGCCGCCGTCCTGGCGCCTTCAGAGGGTGTATCTCCAGGCCGCATTTCCGTTTTCTGAACCTCGCTGCCTTCTCCTGCAAGAGAAGGATCACTGGTCATTGCCTCATTATCAGCAGCTGTGGCCTGCTCCCCTTCCATGGGTGCGGTATCATTTTTCTGTTCTTCCATACAAACCTCCCTTGAACTTTTCAGCCCTCAAGAATTTCCATTAGCTGACTCTTCACTTTATCATGATTTACCGGATTTTCGCCAAGTTTGCCAACATCTTCCCATAGTTCACAGGGCAAGATGCCGGGATCATATGTGATGACAACACTGAGGGCCTTTTTGTTTACCCTGTATTCAGTAATTCCTGGAATCCTGGCAATAATACCCTCCAGACGATCCGTATCCTCGCTGGCCAGTTTTTTAACCCCGCTCCATGTTGCCTTGACGCGAATTCGCCCCGTAACGTGGTGAACAATTTTCAAATACCGGATATTATCAAGAAACTGATCGACAATAAACTCATTTGTGTATTCTTCCATAACCTATTCCCCCTATTCCCTATTCCGAGGCGGATAACTCAAGACTGGCCGAAATGTCAACAATGTCCCGTACCTTCAGGAACAGGAGCTGCGGGGCTTTGATGCCATAGGCCTTAAAGGACCATTTGACACTCATGGAGGCATTCAGCGAATCTTCGTTTTTGATTAAGATGCAGGCAATGGGCAGCTGTCTTCTGATACCAGCAAACTCAAGGACTCCGAGCATGTCTATTTTGTATTTTGTTTCGGAGAGTTTTTTGAATTCCCTGCACTCAGTCATTACAAAGGAAGAGTGTTTATTTTCTTCGAAATTGAAAAAATCTACCATCGCCTTGTTTCTGTCAGCATAGCCGGTATCAAAAAATTCGTTGAGAGCGTATGCCTCAATCTGCTTGACAGCCATACTCTCAAAGTCAATGTCAAAACAACCTGTTATACCTTTAACAGCCCACCCCTTAAATTTATGCATTGGGGCATACGCAATAAAATCCGTCCGGCTGTTGCCTGTTATCTCAAATTTCATTTTTATCCTTGAAGTAGAATCCTTTTACATTGTTTCCAATACTATCTCTTGTTCTGCGTGCCAGTGTTATCCCTCCTGCAAGAGAACAATCCATCAAAAAAATGGAAATTAAATTTCGGGGAAACCGCAACCTTTTTGCTCACATCTCCCACCACAATCATCGCAATTGTCAACTTCCATAAATTGTTTATCCAGGCCATCTCTTTTACCGCAGCTTTTACAGATTCCCATGGGTTCAGCCGGAGCTTCCCAGGTCAGCAAGCGGCTGGAGTTCAGCAGGATTCCGCCAGTGTGCAGTATATGAATCATACCAGCCATTACGGGTGAAAGAACACCAAGCATACCCAGCGCGGCTCCAATGAGGTCTGTTGATACTGCCAGGTAGTGGTTCTGATCAATGACCCTCAAGGTCTGATGGCTGAGATTACGCACTTTCATCAACCCTTCAAGATCCGAGTCCGCAAGGGCGATATCAGCTGCTTCCATGGCAACTTCCGCTCCACCGGCACCCATGGCAACACCAATATCAGCATTGGTCAGGGCGAGGGCATCATTTACACCATCACCCACCATAACAACAGAGTTTCCATCTGCTTTCAGCTCCTTGACCCTTTCCGCTTTTTCCTGGGGCATTAAATCTGCACGACAATCATCAAATGGAAAAATCTGCATCAGGGACTGCGCAACCTCTGCATTATCTCCGGTTACCAGTTCAATTCCCTTTACGCCGTCTCCCTTCAGGCAGTGGAGAACCCGGATCGCTTCCGGTCGAACGGGATTGGCAATCCCCAGCATTCCCTGGGCCTTACCGTTTTTAGCGACAAAAACGACGGTATTACCCATGCTGCGCTGTTGGGAGGCCTTGCGGTCAAACCACTGGACATCAATCTCGTTTTCCTTCATGAACTGACGGTTCCCCACCAGGATCACTGCATCTCCGCCGATGGTGCACAACACTCCCCGGCCCGCCTTGAAATCGCACACAGCATGGGGTTCGGGGTTCAGACCTCTGGCGCGGGCCTCTTCAAGAATGGCCTTGGCCATCGGGTGCTGATTATGGGATTCCGCAGTTGCTGCCATGGCAAGAATAGCATCTTCGGTTAAATTCGGGGTTCTCCCGTAGATCGAGATTACTTCCGGCTGTTCGGTCGTGAGGGTGCCGGTTTTATCAAAACAGTAGACATCCGCCTCACCCACAGTTTCCAGATACAGTCCACCCTTGATAAGGATGGAATTTCTGGCGGCATTGGCCACTGACGCAGTAACAGCAGAAGATGCGGCAAGGACAGTTGCACACGGACAGGACATCACCAGCATAACGGTAAGGGCACGCATGGGGTCCAGGGTTAGCAGCAGGGTCAGTGCAGTAGCCGCAAAGCCGATCTTCATTAACCGGGATGCCAGTTGATCTGCTTTTTGCTCCACAGGGGCCTTGTTACCGAGAGACGCCTCTACCATCTTCATAATGTGAGCGAGATAGGTGTCTTCCCCGGTCTTGGTCGTCTCGATAAAGAGGACACCCTGGCTGACTATGGTTCCAGCCCACACCTTATCTCCGATCTTATGAAAAACAGCCTCTGAGCGGCCATTAATGGAAGCCTCATCAACAAGGGCTTCGCCATCCTTTACCAGGCCGTCCACCGGAATTTTTTCTCCGGTGTGTACAGCAACCACATCTCCGGGTCTGATATCAGCAACAGCTGTTTCCACCTCCATTCCATTAACCATTACATAGGCATGAGCAGGTGCAACCTCCAGGATATTGCGAATCGCCTTTCTTGAACGCTGGGCAACATAATCTTCCGTCAACTCGGCTACGTTGTAAATCCATACAAGCTGAAGGGCAGAGAAGAATTCACCCATGAAAAGCGTGGCAACTGCACCAAAGGCAAGAAAGGGTTTTGGTGTAATTTTTTTCTTTTCCAGAGTATCGGCCACAGCTTCCTTAACGAGGGGAATAGTTCCCGCAATCGCCGCTATTCCGATTAAACCGAGCGGAGTCTGAATCAGCGGGAGACGAAAAACCCAAAGCCGGACAACAGAATAGAGCATTGCTCCCGTGAGCCATGCCACCCTGCGCAGCTTGGTAGAAAAAGTTGCCTCTGGGCTGCAGTCACATGTTGCGCAAGACACAGCGTTATTGAGCAGAGGACGAACCTCCGGATCCGGATAGCTGACAGGACGAAAGATTTGCTCAACGATTTCTCCAAGGATCTCCCGGGAGTTTGTTCTCTCTGGGTCAAAAACAACAATAACCGAACCGGTAACAAAGCGTGTCTCCACCCGGGTAACACCAGCAAGTGATTGAAGCCTTCCCTGCATCCAGTCTGCACGACGGCTTCGTCTCTCCAGACTTTTTACCCGGACACGGATTCTGCCAACTATGGATTGTTTCACACGTACACCGGCACTCTTTAACAATGATCTTGTGACGCGGTATCCGTTAATGGAGTTTGGAGCATTCATAATTTAGCCTGTATTACCTGTATAATGTTCTCCCCCAAAAAAGGCACACAACCATGCACGTGTTTCTTAGGGATTTGAAATTTTGTTCTCAACTACAAACAAAAAGCATGTAAAATTAAATACTTGACAGCATTTTGCCTCTGTAATATTATCTCAGTCAATGAACAGGAAAACATAGTATTTTTTCTTGCAGTCAATAAAATCATATCAATCCTATTAGAGGAGACATATCATGCTGTACATTCCACTCACATCCAATCCGGTTGGCTGGGTCATTCTCGGACTCGGCGGTTACGCCCTTTACAAACGTGGAAAGAAAAAAGGGGAAGAAGAAGCAGCCGCCGCCCAGATTACCGAAGTCCCTGAGCCAGCGAAAACCACTCAAAAAGATAAAGGAGATATATAATGTCAAATCCAGTAGTTTTACTCCCGTTGGTAAGTAACCCTCTCGGTTGGGCTGTTCTCGGAGCGGCAGGTTATGTAACCTATAAGGCCGGGAAAAAAGCCGGTATGAAAGAAGAAGAAAATATTGACAGGGAATCCGTATGTGACCGCGCATTAAAGGGAGCGATGAAAACCGTCTACAAGACGAAGATGAAGGTCGATGATTCCTTATCTTCCACCAGGGAAAAGTATTCCACAATGTGGAATGACGCGCAGTCTGAAGTTCAAGGGGAGCAGGCATAGCGATACGTTTCCTTACCTGTTAGTAATCACTGCTGCCCGCATTCGTATCCTTACCTTGCTGGGCAGCGGTTTTTACAACGACATTTCCGGCCTGGGAAGGGGTAAGATAAAGCCGTAATCCTCCAGGGCTCGAAACGGTTATATGATGTGTTTCGGGAGTGTGGATTTCCTGGGTTTGGGTAATAGACTCCAGGATCAACTTGCTCCCCGCCTGCACCCCGTGAGTTTCAAGATGTGCGGTTATCTTCTTCCCGCCGATTATCTCTTCGACAACAAAGGGTTTCCCTTTCCTGGCAAAGTAAAACTGAGTTGGTTCCTCTCCATCGCAGCATCCCCAGATTCGTGCAGCCTCACCTTCTGAGAGTCTTGTCCTCTCGGAAAAATTTAACACTGTTAAATAGTCCATATGAGGCAGAACACGGATAAAGGTGACTTTCGTATCATAGTCAAATCCCAGATGCTTCAGCCCGGTGAGACATCCCTGACCGCAAGACATACTTTCAACATGGCCGGTTTCATTCCTTTCCAGTTCCACCAGAGGTTTTTTCTCGCCCTTGTCTGTATGGATAAAAATTTTAATTCCAAGACCAGCCGGAACAACAACTTCACCCTTGTCTGCCCTTACCCGGACAGGATGGTAGTTAATTTCCTCATCATGCCTGAACAGGCGGCCGCCAATAAAAACCCCTGTTCGCTGCAGCCAGTTGTACAAATGGGCTGAAGTTACCTTTAAAACGATGAGTTCCTCATTAACAGGGGCATCTAGTAATGATGTATACATAATATTGCTTTTCCCTATGGCTTTGTCTGGACTTCTTCCTTGTCTTCAACAGACTCCCCAATCATTTTTTTCTTTCCCCGTGCGGCCGCATACCCCAGAATCGCAACCGTACTCAGATTATGCAGCAGAGCTGCGGTAACCGGCATAATTCGTCCCAGGGTTGCAAGAAACAGAAAGACTGAATTCAGTCCAACGGCAGCATAGAAAGAATGCTGGATAGTCTCCTGACTTCGCTGGGCAATAAGACGACCGGCCAGTAAGGAGTATAAACTGTCCTGGAGTAAAATCACCTGGGCGGACTCCTTTGCCAGATCGGCCCCGTCGGGCAGGCAGATTCCGACATCGGCAGAAACCAGTGCGGGAGCGTCATTTACCCCATCTCCGGTGAAACCAACCTTGCAGCCTTCAGCCTGAAGCCTTTTTACAATGTTGGCCTTATCTTCAGGTTTAAGTTCGGAGTAGACCTCGTCAACCGCCGGCAGCCCGGTCGCCAGAGCATCCGCAGTCAGTTTGGCGTCTCCCGTCAGGATGACGATCTTTTTGATCCCGCTTTCCTTGAGTCTTTCCAGAACATCTTCAGCCTCAGGACGAAGCTCATCACGCAAACCAATAATTCCGGCCAGTTTTTGCTCACGGGCTACATAGAGAATTGACTTCCCTTCCTTTTGCAGTTTTTCTACCTGTTCTGTAATTGCGGAGCAGTCTATAGCCTCATCATCTTCAATAAAATGCCTGGAACCCACCAGAACATTTTTACCGTCAATATACGCGGAAACCCCGTGGGCAACGATAAAGTCAACCTGACCAGTTGGTGGAAGCTCGATTTTCTTTTCCCTTGCGGCATTGACTACGGCATCAGCAACCGGATGGGAGTAATGTTCCTCGGCACTGGCGGCAATGGTCAGAAGCTCGTCATCATCGATACCGACACCGTGTACGTCGGTAACCTGCAGCTGCCCCCTGGTGAGGGTTCCTGTTTTATCAAAAACCAGAGTGTCAACCCGGGAGAGGCTGTCCATAGCCTGAGAACCTTTCAACAGAACCCCTTCATTAGCTGCGGTGAACATGGCCACACGCACTGCAACAGGATTGGCAAGTTTAATCGCACAGGAATAATCCACTGTGAGAACAGCGGCAGCCTTGGCGAGATCCTGGGTAACGGCAAGCAGCCCCAACCCAAGTCCAAAGGTTACGGGAACAAGTTTATCTGCCAGCTCATCACTATGCTTCTGGGATTCTGATTCGTATCTCAGTGAGTTTTCAAGAAAAGTTGAAATCCGGGCCATGGAGGTATCGGTACCGACCCTGCTTGCCTTAAAGACGATCCGCCCCTCTTCCACCACTGCCCCGGAGAGAACCTCCATACCAGGCTCAACATGCACAGGCACAGATTCGCCGGTAATGGAGCTTGTATTGATAAGAGCTTCGCCGCGAACAACGATTCCGTCGAGAGGTATAAGTTCGCCGACTCCGCAAACGACCAGATCACCGATGCGGGCCTGCTCAACAGGAATCTCGATTTCCTGACCGTCCACCTCTACCCATATTTTTTCGACCTGTGGTTTCAACAGGCTTTTCAGAAGGCCGGTGGTTCGGTTCTCACTTAACTCCTCGAGATATTCTCCTGCCGAAAGCAAAAAGACGATACTGCTGGCAGCAAAAAATTCGCTTCGAACCAGACAGAAAAGCACGGCAGCACCGTCAAGGACCTCAACCTTTACGCCCCGGTTCCACAGAGTCATAACGCCGTCGATAATGACAGGGGCCGAAAATGCTATGGCCAGCGGGCCGCCGATTATTTTGGGTAAAAACAGGATAGAAGCTGTTAACAGTCCGCGTCCAGCCACAGACAGGATCGACTGTAATGTTTTCCCTTTGCCGGTACCGTTAAATACATCCCTGGGCAGATCGCCTATTGAGCAGAGAATGGTGTTACGGGTAGAACTTCTTCCATCATATTCAACGACCAGCGAACCGGCACCGGTATTGATGCGGACAGAATCGACTCCGGGGATGGACTCAATTCCGGCTTCAAAATAATCAGGATCAATCTCTTTTTTCCTTAGCAGAGGCGACTTGAATCGAATTCGCTGCTCCAGTTCATGAACGATAGTAAATTTCATTTCTACGTTACCGCTCATTATTTGCGTCCTCCGGGATTTGACAAGGTTCCTTCCTGCCTTTCTTCATGACGGAATCGATTGTATAGGCCGCTCCGGCCAGTATCCCTGCTGCCAGACCAACCTGCAAGGCCGTGCTTCTCGCTGTGGAATTGAGGATAACCGTTGCGGCAATCCCCTTGGCAAAACCGTTTACAACGGCATTTGTTCGAGACATCCCTCCCCTTCGCACATCAACCCAGTTAGAGCCGATGGAGGCAGCACTTGCGACAGTCAATGTTGCCGCAACACTTCCTAAAGGACTAAACGGAGTCGAGGGCTGGGTATTTTGCTGGATATTTTGATTGGGCAGCAATGTTCCTGAAAACCAGGATGCTGCTGTAATCGACGGAACAGGCTGTAGTGGAATCTGATTCATATTTAACCTCTGGTTCATTAAGAACTTTTTTGCAGATAATCTTCGAAGCAGAGAGATTTCTCACATTCGCATGCCTGACATTCATCTCTTAGGTACCTGGTGTAGAGAACCATCCTCTCAATAACTTCAGGTGGAGCGGCATGTTCCATTTTACATGCCCCTTCCTCTGCAAGCCCTGGCTCGACTCCAAGTACCTCTACGAGGAACTCTTTTAAGGTTTCGTGACGACGCAAAATATCCCTGGCAATCTTTTCTCCGGTTTCGGTTAGAGTGATAGCCTCATACGGGGCGTAATTGACAAGCCCCTTTTTACGTAAACTTTGCAAGGCCTCGGTAACCGATGGCCCGGAGACGCCAAGCCGCTCCATAATCTCTTTTGAGCGCGCAGCATTATTTTCCCTGCAGAGAATGTAAATTGATTCAAGATAATCCTCGGCACTGGCACTAAGATGTTTTTTTGTTTTCATTACGATAACTCTGCTCAGTATGTCTTTATAGCAAATTTTCTCTGAAACACCAGCACTTTAGGGAAACAAAAACTGATAAGGGGCAGCCGACAAAAAACAAGTATAAAAACTATTTCCTCAAAAAAAAGTATATTAGGAGCACTTTATTGACTTGTGAAAATATAGGGTAAAGCTCAAGAAGTCAACACACATTTGAGCCAATCTGAAAACAGGAGAGAAGTACAGCAGATTCGGTGAAACCTATCCCGGTCGTGATACAACCGGGATAAGCGGCCTATTGCACAAGGAAGAGCAACAGAGACAGGAGTGGGAGCAAACAGGATAAATGCAAAAACTATAATTCAGTTCCTGTTTGCAAGGTTCGTTACCGGGAGAGAGCGCTCACAATCCTCGGTGGTACACCCGTTTTTACAATAATAGCCAAATCCTGTATCCCAGTTAATGCCCCCTTTAGGGCATTGTTCCACATATTCAGAGTATTTGACCAGCCTCTCAACGATCTCCTTGGGAATCGTATGTTCCATCTTGCAAGCGGCATCCTCAGCCTGTTTTTTGTCAATCCCCAGCACGTTAATAAAAAACTGCTTGAGGGCTGAGTGGCGCCTGACAATATCCTTTGCCGCCTTGCGCCCCTTATCTGTAAGGGTTATCAGATCATATGGGGCATAATTAACGAGCTCCAGCCCCCCAAGGGTTCGTAAAGCCCCTGTAACCGAAGAAGCGCGCACATCAAGATACTTGGCAATATCCTTGGCCCGGGCCGCCATTTTTTCTTCAGAAATATGATAAATCGCCGCAAGATAATCTTCCTGACTCGCTGTTAAGGTATTTTCTTTTACCATGGTAGCTCCAGTGTAGTGGAATAATAAAAGTTAGGGTGTGCGAAAAATGCCTAATATTTTTAGCTTCACTCTACACCCCGGAGGAATAAAAGTCAACTTCAGGTGACCGCCAGGGAAGAAAAACAGCAGGATTATTCCTGTTCAGTACAAAATTGGAGAGTATTTTGTCAAAAATCCGGGAAACAGCTTTGCAATACTATGTAAACAACGTAATATAGTCGTTGCATTTCCAATGCAGAAAACCCGCAACCCAAGAGGTCTTACACCTCAACTGGCCCGAATTTCTTCCATGAGTTTTTTTGTTTTATGTTCAACTGCATGATTTAATTAAGAATTTTAAAAATCCTTAAAAGACAGTCTGTTTTTCACAAGGAGAAACAAAAAAAC
>PDWI01007456.1_pt1 | contig 13270 bp, 24 predicted proteins | sample 1430891 | NCBI WGS metagenome assembly PDWI01 (sample SAMN01162508, study PRJNA174530) | Oral metagenome, whole genome shotgun sequencing project. | biome: Marine environment; feature: Marine mammal; material: Swab sample of the gingival sulcus; isolation source: swab sample of gingival sulcus... | reverse complement strand
TGTATCCTGTAAACATCTTTAGGCACATTAGGATAATCATATACTCCAGCTAAATTATTACACCAATCACAACATTTACCTGTGGACTTTCTTATTATTTTAGGTCTTAGTCCTACTTTACTATGAAAATCTGCATTTGTTTTAATTGTATCATTTACTATACTTTGACTAAAGTTAACAATTGGTTCTTTTAATACCCATGCTACATCGTCATATTTGTCGGCTTTTACTACCTTTTCTATGAGTCCATCCACTCTATCTTGGTTTATTTTTGGTGCGATACCCTTTATATTTATTTTAGCATTTTTATTTAGCTTTGTCTGTATATTTGCACATGTTTTTGATATTATTTCGTGATTATTACCTAAAGTTCTATTTAATAATCTTTCTGCTATATTATAATACATCTTGCCGTCAGGTAAAACATCAGATGATATATTCTTTTTAAATGCACTTGATAATATCTCTCCAACTTCTACTGATAGTTGACTAGCCTCTTTGTATGTAGCTTTATTGCTTTTTATTTGATTTATAATATTTTTTATAACATCACTTTTAGTAAAATCTTCTTCAAAATCTTTTTCAATTTTTTCCAAAAGTTTTGGTAATATATCATTCATTAATCAATTTCTCCGTTAGCATTTATTCCAGTTAAATCACTTAATGTGTCTTTATCAAAATAACCAGGTATCGCTTGGTTAATTTTAATCGCTCCATCTCCTATACTTGATAAAGTTGATGCATCAGGTTCAAATACTGGATACCATTTAGGGATTGTTTTATAAAATTCATTTCGCCTATATGAATAATCATCTCTTACACAACAAGCTAAATAGCCAACATTAAGAAATGCACTGCCGAAATGTTTTTGTGCTTTTCTAGCATATAATCTTAATGTTTCGTGGCTTGCTTTTATCGCTTCACTTGAGCTTGGATTGTCTGATACAAAGCCTAAATCATCTAATGTTAATCCAGTTTCACCTGCAAATCCAGCTGCTGCTGTTCTTAATTGTTCAGTAAAAGGACTCATGCTTGGTGTTGTAAATTGACCTAACTTAGGGCTATCGCCATCTTCATCTTTATCAAACTGTAACATAGTTGATATTGTCGCCTTCCAACTATCAAGCCTTTCTGCATCGTTGCTAAGTCCTACAACATACTTTTGAGGGAATGAATAAAATTCAGCTGTTATATCCGCTCTTTCTAAGGTTCTCTTAGCGTTTTTTTGATAATATATACAAGCCCTTGATATTCTACTTCTTCCGAACGGTCTTTTAGCGTCTGGTCTATATATAACAGGCACTAACAAAGGATATGGAGCATTATTTTTATATGTCTTAAAATATTTACCGTTTTTATAATAATGTGTAGCACCTTTTATAAAATGAGCTTCTAAAATAGGGTCTTTATCACTATTTCTATCAAGCACCGCATAACCTTCATTTAGCATATTTGTTATAGGGTCTATTATCCCAGTTGCATTATCTCCCTCAATTACTTGTAATCTAGGTATATCATTACCTTGAGATATATAAATAAATGAACACGATGATATCAAGGCTGATAATATAGCACTATCAAATAATATATCAGCGTTATTCATGTTAAATATTTCGTTTATATCAAATATATCATTATCAAACCCCTTAAAACTTAATCTATCAGCTAATGAATCAACTGACTTAGTACACCATCCTAAAGTTGCTTTATAAATATATCTAATTTCCTTAGGTATAGTTATACCTCTATCAATACTATTCTTTTTCATGTCGTAGTATTCATATCTAGTTTCTACCCTTTTACTTACTTTATCTAATTTATTTCTTAAGTATTCAATGCCTTTGTATTGTTCCACTGTGATTACTCCTTTTTGCTTATATTTATAAAATTATGCACTTTTTTTATGCTTTTTTATCGTTTTTTGTGTATTTTATGATATTTTTGTGTTTTTTTTTTACATCTGTATATTTTATTTTTTTGTCGTCTATTTACAGCCATTTTCTCATGAGAAAATTTGTGCAGTCGGCTGTGTAGGGCTTGTATTTGCAAGGGGTAGGGGATATGCCCCCTTTGATAATATACTATTATTATTTATCTTTTTAAACTTATTTATCATATATCCTCTCACACCATACACAACCACTTAAAATATTTAATAACAAAGTAAAATTATATATTTTACAATTTAATCTTTTGCATTCTTAATTACAGTATGCTTAATATTTAATCTTAATTACTCTTATAACTCGACCAATCTCTTAATTGAGGTAAATTCCTATTACCTAATACCTTTTGTTTGAATTCTTTATTCTTAAATAACTTATCTGACTTTTGTCTATTACAAGTATGATGAGCTAATTGCAAGTTATTAATATCACTCGGATGACCGCCTTTACTTATTGGTATGATATGGTCTATACAAGGTGATAGGGGGTGGGGGCTTTTTAAATTCTTATCCACGGGCTTACCGCATATAGCACAAATATTTTGAGTTGCTAATACTTTTTTTCTGTTCTTTTCATACGCTGAACGGTGCGTTGTTTTATCTGCTCTTTCTATTCTCATAATTACCCCTTTAAAAAGCAATATACCCAAGGTTTTAATAACATCAGGTATATTTTCACAATACTATAATAACACAAAAAGTTTTCCCTGATGCACAAACATATATTTTTTTTGAAAAAAGTTTAGGAATTATTTAAAAAAGACTTGACATAGCACAACGCTAATGATATAATTATATTAGAAAGGAGGTAAGGAAAGTGGATTTTGTAAAAGAAATAATCAGTTTAGTAACTGCTATAATCTCACTAATAACAACGATAATAGCTTACAAACTGATTAAAAAATCCAAAGGGGATAAAAAGTAATCCCCTTCCCCTTAAAGGGGATATTTAATTAATCTTATTGTACCACTTTTCAAAATATTATGCAAGAATTAATAAATATATTAGCTATTATCAATTCATTGATAAATATTGTAACGATAATATTTTTAATTAAAATAATTAAAGAATTGTCAAAGAACAAAGAAAGGAAATTATAATGACCGAAAAAGACATTAAATTAAATCCTAAAAAAAATGGTGCTGGTTATATCACAAGCTATTATGTAAGTATCGGTAGCAAAGAAGCGAGAGAGTGCGGATTAACAGATGTTGATATTGTTAAAATAATCGACACAGAAAACAATCAAATAATCATTCGACCAAAAGAGCCTAAATAGGTTCTTTTGATTTTTTAGATTATATTAAATTTTTCTGCAACAATTTTTATAAATTTGCTTTTTTGATTAGTATAAGTGTTTCTATGTGCATCTAACGGATAAGAACTTCCGAACATAATATTATTCCATACTCCAACTCTGTACTCACATGGTATTTCTTTTAGAGCTTCATTAATCGCCTTAATGTAATTAATATATTTATCCCTTTTAGATACTTTATCCCCTGTTGTATCTAATATCGCATTAGTTTTTGGTATCTCCTTAACTTCACTATTTCCTTGATGAATTATATTATCTGCTATTTCTTTAATCCTGTAGTAATCCCTTATTAGCCATATTGTCTGATTATACACTGCCCTAGGTAATATATACTTACCTTTTTTTCGGTTATAATCCCTCATCTCTGCCTCACTCATACCATACAACCTTACCTGTATTTAAAGCATAATCCTTTTCTATTTTCGCTCCTTTGCTATCTTGCCAATCTTTTAGTAGATATATAGTATCTGCTTTATCAATTAGCATTAGACAATCTTTCATTTGCTCGTCATACTCTTTTTTAGGGTCAATCAATTTAGCTGGATTTAGTGTTTCGAACCCTCTGCCTTTTAGCATTTTCTCTGCCTTATTAAATTTTCTCTTATAGTTTTTATCACCTGTTATCTTGCCTGCTATGTATATTATTTTATCCATCTAATCCTCACCTTCTAATAAATCTGGATGAATGAATTTATTACCTACCACTAAGCAGCCGTTTACTACTACATCAGATAAGAAGTTTCCACTAACTCTCCAAGAGTCTTCATCCATTTCAACATATCCTACAATATGCCCATCATAATCGACTAATGCATCTCCTTCAAATATTTCTTTTTCAGAATCATCTAAAAATCCTGTTGACTGCATTAGTTCGACTTCTTCAAAATCGAGTTCTATATTTTCTTCTTCCAAAGTTACTACCCTATTAAGCCAGTCAATAACTAACACATCGAATACTCTCTTGTTTTTCTTGTAGCACGCTCTAAATTTTGGTATTTTCATTCTTCTACCTCCAGTTTATCTGCATATTTTGTGTATTAATTTTTCACACATTTTGTTATATTCGTCTAAATCTTCTTTCTTTACCAATCCTAATTTTTCTCTTTCAGAAAATACTACTTCGTAATGTTCAGCAACAACATCACAAACTTCAATTATAGGCATCAAAGCCAGTTTATCTGCTTTTATTAACTTTGATTTTAACGCTAATTCTCTTACATCTCTTTCCATTCCTAAGTAAAATAATCTTTCATTTAATTCGCTTCCTGTCATAATTCCTCCTAAATTTCTGTTATTTCCAAGTTGTACTTATGTTCAAATAGCTTTTTCTTTAGCTTATAAACATCTGTCTTAATTCCTTTTACATCTTCAACTACAATTTTTCTTTTCTCTTTATCAAAATATTCAAAATCAGCTATATAATATATTGCTCTAACGGTTCTATCCGACATTTTGTATTTTTCTTGTAAAATATATTTAGGTTGTAGTCTTAAATTTTTAATCACATCAGCTTTTTCAAGTAATTTTAATTCTTGATATCTTCTAGCCTCTTTCTTTGAGTCAAAGGTTATACTATCAACTGTAGTTTTTTTGTTTTTATATTTTTTATAAGTCATTTTTCCCCTTTTTATAATTAACATAATTAACAGTTTTTTGTTTACTTTTCTACATCTATTTTTTAAACTTATTTTTTTGTTTTTATAATTTTAAGGTTATACATTAAACTAAAATATCTAAATTTTAAATTATTTGGGGTCAAATTTAAACTTTATTTATATTTTAGAGTAATAACACTCCTTAAAAATAAAATCTCTTATTTTGTCGATTTATAGCCTTAAAATTGATTTATCTTTTATGGTGATTTATTATTATCCCCTTTAACTTTACCAACCCCTAACAATTCATTGATTTCATCCATAGAAAAACCACCTACACCATCATTCTCATTATCATCAGTTTCAAAGTTATGGAAATTATTAGATTTCTTCTTAACCTCCTGCTCGTTAATATAATTCTCAAATTTAGTTTTATTAAATAAAGTTTCTGGTCTTAAATATTTATTAAAGTCAGGGCTTTCTAACCATTGGGAGCATTTAACATCAATAACATATTTAATATCATCAACTGTATATCCATCATTTAACCTTGCATTAAGAAGTTTTATAGCAGTGTCATTACTTTTTCTAAAGTTTTTATTAGATTTAAGATTCAAATAATCGATTAAAGGATAAATATCGTCGAGCAATTTTTGTTTTTTTATGTCATTTTTTTCGTTTTGCTCGACTATATATATATCTTTATCTTTAAACTCTAAACTCTTATCTCTAATCTCTAATCTTTGGTGTACATTTGTCGTACATTTGTACGAATTATCTTGTACATTTGTAACAAGTTTATCTTTTTCTTCTTCAATTCTCTTCCTGTAAGCCCTTATTCTATCAGCTTCTTTGCTTGATTCACCTATAAAATTTTGTATGTCAAGCATATAAATCGCACCATTATCAAGTATTTCAATTAGTTCTAACTCCTTAAAAATTTCTAATGCTCTTTCAACAGTTCCGACTTGATGTCTAGTCAAACTCGCTAACATTTCGGCATTATATGGTATTGTATTTTTAAAAGCTAATCTTCCTTCACTTTTAAGACTTTTTAAATATAATTTTAACAATATATTTTGATAAAGATATCCATCTTTCATTGTTTCAAGCAGAACAACACTCTCATCTTCGAAAAAATCATCTTTTAGCTTTAAGTAATAATATTTTTTATTATCTGCCATCTCTTTCTCCTCACTTAAAATGGTAATTCATCATCTTCAATTTCTACTTGTTTATAATCTTCATTTGTATTATTTTTTTCTTTATTTTGGTTACCATAACTTAAAAAGTCAACACGATTTGCTATTATATTATTACCATAATGTTTCACGCCGTTTTTATCTTCATAATTATTATTTTGTATGCTTCCTTCTACTCCGACTTGGCTACCTTTTGATAAATATTTTTCTACATTTTCCGCAACTTTTCCAAATACAACTACATTAAAAAAGTCCGTTTCATCTTTTTTATATGGTCTATCAACCGCTAAATTAAATCTACATACTGGTTTTTGGTCTTGAGTGTATCTAATTTCGGGGTCTTTTGTTAATCTTCCGATAAGTATTACTGTGTTCATAATTCCTCCTTAATCTAAATCTATACTTTTATAATGTTTTGGTTCTTTTAATATTTTTGTACTTCTACAATAATCACATTTTTCACATCTTATAGGCTCTACTTCCCCTGCTTTAAGTTGCTTTAATCTTGGCATATATGATTTTACATAATTCAAGCATTCATCTAGCCTTTCATCATCAATAAACAACACTTCTTTATTAGGTACTTTTTCTTTAGTTGTAGCAGCTATAAAAAATGGTAGTTTTTGATTTATATTCTGTCTTACTATTTCTTGATATATAGCAGACTGAATATCATAGCCCCAATAATCTATAAAACTAACCTTTCCTTCGCTTTTTACATACTCTCCTTTAGTTATGCTTGACATTACTTTAAGGTCAATTATGGCTTTATTTCGATGGTACGAATCGATTTTAATTTTAAAATCTACTCCTTCAATAACACCTGTCATTATTACTTGCTTTTCTCCATCCATATACTTCATGAATAATTTATCTTTTTTTATAAATTCAATAATTTCTTCAGCTTTTATAAAATCAGACTTTAGCTCTCCGTTTTTCTTAAATAATTCAGGGTGTTCGGACTTAAATAAGTCCAAACTTCCCTCAAAATAAGAATCAATATAAGCACCAATTAGCATTGCTTTACTTGTTTCTTCTTCATATTCTCCCTTTAATCTTGCTAATGCTCTCGCTTCACAGCCATTATCATTCATCATAGTTCCAAAAAAATCCTTAAATTGACTTGAACTACAATATTTCATATTCATATCCATATCAAAATAATTTTTATTTGTTAATTTTTTCATCTTTAACTCCTTCTAAATAACCCATAAGCTCATCATTATCTTCAAATTCAACTTCTTTAGTATTTAATTCATCTTCTTTTACTTCTTCCAAATTTTCTGGACTTACTACTATTTCTTCACTTGCAAACGGATTAGGAACATTTGACTTTTTGGGTTTTCCTGATATAAAATCTCTTACTTCATCATCTGAACTAACACCCATAATTAAATCAGGACAATACGCATTTCCAAAGAATGAAGCCGCTCTATATTTAAGCATTTGTTCTGGCATAGTTTGCCATTTAGAACCTTTTTTCTGATACCATCCTTCAGTTTTTGCCATTTTAATTGATATAGTAGTTCCTTTTATTAATTCATTGTTATGAGTAGTGGCATAGCAATAACATTCCATGTTATCATCAGTACCTTCTAACTTAAATTGAAGTGGACTTTTAAATCTTCTTGATTGATTTATTAAAGCTATAATAAATTTTGATGACCAGCTCGGTCTGCCGTTTACTATATATAAATTTTGCATTACAGCGAATGGAGCTAAACCGACCCTATATGATACATCAAGTGCTATTAATGTGTTAGCAATATTCCCTTGATATTCATTAGGTATCATTGTTGATTTAGATAAAGCATTCGCCATTCTTTGTGCCTTTTCAAAAGTTTCTATACTTGAAAATACACCTAAATTTTGATTTTCTATACTAAATGTTTCAGTCATTTCTTTTTTTAACATAATTTCTTCTTTTTTATTTTCAATTAAATCATTTTTCATATTGTCCTCCTATTTCTACTCTGTTTAATTCTTTTTCTATGCAATCTATACACAATTGTTTTCCTTCGTGATGATAAATTTTGTCCTCTGCTTTACATTCATCACATACTGTATATGTGTAATTTTGGCATCTACAAGTATTTTTTTCACAAGATACACCAAAATACTCACACTCCTTTTGTTTAATAATCATTTTGCTTTTATCCTCCGTTTCTGATATAATTTAATTAAGTTTTTTGTTGGTTGCCTTTTGACTATTTGTCTATGGCAACTTTCTTTTTTTCTTCTTTAGCTTCATTTTCTAAAAATGAAATAACTCTTTCATATCTTTTTCTTAAAAATTCATTATCTTTATGTGTTTTCTTAACCTTTTCTTTTAACTCCTCCATAGTTCCTTGGAAACATCCTGTAGTAACTACATCTAAAGCTGGATAATACGTTATTGGGTTATTCTTTCTACTTGTAGGAACTTGAACACATAGTACCGTTATATCTTCTGCTTCTCTTAAATTTGCTCCGCTTAAATTTACTCCTCTTAAATTTACTCCTCTTAACTCTACGTCTATTAAATTTGCTCCGCTTAAATTTGCTTCTCTTAAATATGCTCCTCTTAAATTTGCTCCTTCTAAATCCGCTTTTCTTAAATCCGCTTCTCTTAAATCTGCGTCTGTTAAATTTGCTCCTCTTAAATTTGCTCCTCTTAAATATGCTCCTCTTAAATTTGCTCCTTCTAAATCCGCTTTTCTTAAATCTGCTCTACTTAAATATGCTCCTTCTAAATCCGCTTCTCTTAAATCTGCTTCTATTAATTCTGCGTCTATTAAATATGCTTCTCTTAAATTTGCTTCTCTTAAATCTGCGTCTATTAATTCTGCGTCTGTTAAATATGCTTCTCTTAAATTTGCTCCGCTTAAATTTGCTTCTCTTAAATATGCTCCTCTTAAATATGCTCCTCTTAAATTTGCTCCGCTTAAATCTGCTCTTATCCCATCCTTTTTATTATAAAACCAGTTATAATGTTTTTCTAAAATATCATTTAATTCATCTTTTGTGTAAGTTTTCATTTTTTATTTCCTCCATACTTTTAATTCTTTTTTTCCGAACTTTAATGCTTCTTCGTGATTTTCAAAGTATATATCTATAATTTCCCCATCATATTTATCTACTATCCAATCAGCCGTCCTATCTTCAACTACATACTCGCCTAAACCTTCGATAATTATATTAGTTCCAAAATCCAGCGGACTTGCAACTGATACATCTGCTTCAAGTTCCTTACCACTTGCACCGTAAACTATCCCATCAGGTCTATTTAAAGCATATTTCCCACAACATTTTTCACAGCTACAATAAGCGGTTATGGTATAAACTCCAAGATATTCGGCGTCTATTTCCTCAATATAAGGCTCTTCAACCGCTTTTTTATCTGAAATAGGCGGTATTACTTCTTGATATAATCCTATATCTACCATTTCAATTTCTTTCTTATTTCGCTCTTTTTGTTCTTCCGCCGTGTATATAGATGTGAAGATGATAATTAGTAGTAATATAGATAGTAATAATATTGATTTTAGTAGATGTTTATTCATACTAACTTCTCCTTCTTTAATCCATCTAACCACACCAATATTTCCGACATTTTAAATACAATAACTCTATCAGAAATTTCATGATACGGCATTTTTTTATTTGTCATATATTTATGTAATGTATCAGTTTTTACCCCTAATACTTCACACATTTCTTTTCTTGTATAAATCTCTTTAGGTGCTTTTATTTTTTCAAACATTTCATATAGTTCTTGTTTATTAACTAAAATGGTGTTATCACCTAAAAGCTCTTTAAGATTAATTTGTAAATTTACATTTTGCATTTTGCCTCCTTAATCATCATATAAATCCTTCCAATTAATTTTTAATTCTTTTGCTATCTTTTTAGCATGTCTTATTGGCATTTCTCGTAATCCGTTTTCCCATTTTGATACTAATTGTTGTGCCACCCCTGTAATTTTTGCTATATCTTTTTGTCTTAATCCATACTCTTTTTTTATTTTTCTAAAATTTTCCATATTCTCTCCTTCCTTCCTTGTTTTAAACAATATATTGTAGTATAATTAATTGTAAGTTACTATATATAGAAAGGGGTGAAATGATGGGTAAGAAATCTAATAAAAATAAAGTAACTTCTAAAAAAGTTGCTTCAACTGCTTCAAAAATTTTGAGAAGCAAAAAGAGTAACAAAGCTTCTAAATCTGTTGCTGGTTCTGCTCTTTCTCAAAGACCTTCGAAAAAGAAAAAATAGATTCATTAAAGGTTAACAAGTTGTACAATGCTAAACCCAGCGTTTGTACATCTTTTTCTTCTAGCTCTTCATCTAATCCAATTAGCTCCAACACCCCATGCGTTATTTCATGGATTAATACTTCTTGCTTTCTCTCAACAGATAAAGATTCTTTTATATAAATTATTTGCTCGATATAATCAATCAACCCTAACATTGTTTGAGTTTTACTTATCTCATCAACTTCTTTAATTTCATAATCTATGCCTAATATATTCACTTTCATTCTATATACCTCCACTTTTATTTACTTTGTAATCTTTATTCTTTTTTTGCTAAAGCAATAACTCTTATCAAATATATTTAGCTGTAACCATGCTTGTTTAATTTTCTTTATATTTTGTTATGTGATGTTTTATCATTAAGCTACCCCTTTCAAAAACTTATTTATAAAATATACTTGCCCTTTTCCTGTTACTTTTGGTGTTCTTGTAGTTCTTACACTTCCATCAGCATTTGATATTGTTCTTTCTTTAATTTCCATTAAGCCTAATTCCATACTGTATTGAGTAGGTAGATTTCTGTTTTCTCCCTTTTTGATTAAATATCCTTTATTTCTTAAATCTTCAAATAGTCTATTTTGCCCTGTTTCATATCCATTTTTTCTTAATAGTTTTGCCAATTCTCCTATTAGTATTGAGTTGGTGCTTGTTGATACACTATCCGCAAATAATGCCTTTGGTTGCATTTCTTGTATAAGTTTATTTTTTTGGTTTATTTTGTTGGTTGCTACTAATAATGCTTTTGATAAAAGCTCTTCATCTGATAAATTTTCTTGATTTTCTATATATCCACCATTTTTTCTAATAGATGGTAGAACTTCATGCGTTATCCATCTTTTAAATTTTTTAGCTTCTTTTTTTCTGCTTGCTAATATTAGATTATATAAACCGTATTCGTTAACTATATTAACTGTTCCCGATAAGCTCCCTAAGTTAAACTTAGACACCTCATCATCATCTAATCTACCGACTGTTACAGTAGGATTAGACAGTTCTAATGCTTTGCATATATCAGAAACAACAAACCATATTTCATTATTTTTTTGTATTGTTCGTATTTCTCCGAACTCGTTATTTTTAAATACTTGTAAATCTTTCATTTCTTCTCCTTTCTTGATTGCTTTTTATCATTATGTTAAAATATCATTAGCCTTATGTTGGCAAGGAAGGAAGTGATTATATTGAAAAAACTTTTGACTTTGCCCTGCCTTTTGTGATAATTATCATAAACGAGGTGTCGTAACTCGGTATAAAAAGACTTTAAATTGTTTTGTTGCCTACCAGCTAAAAGGGCTTTAAATCACGCTGAACTAAAACTGCGTAAAGTGGTAGGAGCTTCCATAGAAGCAATTAGCTCTATTGATTGTGGTTTTAGATGATTCACATTGCTGGATTGAGCTTTGTGATGATTTGACAGCCTGCAAGAGTTCAAAAGAAACAAAATTTAGCATTTGCCAGTAGAGATAGAGCCTTTACTGGTATTTTGTTTTCTTAATTCATCCACAGATAAATCTAAATAATCACATATTCTTAAAAATTCATCTAACCTCAATTGCCTTTTTCTATGCTTGTCATCTAGGCTATAATATAAGCTCATATATGGTATATTTGTTTCATTAGATAATTTTGTTATACTTATTTTATTTTTATCTAAATATTCTTTTATTATTTCCTGCACTTATTCTCCTTTATTTAAGTAAATGATTTATCATTATCAAACTTACTAATACACTTGTTACAATTGATGTAATTGTTGGTAAAACATACTTAATGAAGTATAACCAGCGTTTATTATTCATCCTGTCTAATTCAAGATATATATTGTTTAACTGAATACATATATCTCTTAATGCGTTTATTTCTTCATTTTCAGTATTCATTGTTTCCTCCTTTGTTGAACGCTAACTACCCAACTTCTAAATACGCCACATTATTAAATGTTATTAGGGCTTGTTTACTCTTTTGATATATCTGTTTATAGTGCTTATTTTCATTCATTCCTTGCCTTATAACATTTAATATAATGTGTTCTATAAGTGATAAATTATTAAGTTCCATTACTGTTGCACTATCTCTTTTATCTATTCCTGCCATCTTATTTGCTAATTTTGAATAGGTCATATATAGCATATTTGCATTTTTACTGCCTTGTTCCTTTGCATATTCTACAAGTTCTTTTATAGTGTCTGTTTCTTCTTTCCTTGTTAACTTCCCTTGCTTTCTTGTTTCTATCCACGCTTGAGATGATTTTTCAAGTATAAATTGTCGCATTTTATAAAATTCTTTGACTAACTTTTCCTTAAAGTCTAAAACTATGTCTGTGTTTCTCATTAGAGTTAATAAGAATGTAGTTTGTTGTTCGTTTAGAATATAGATTTTTGATTTTTGTCCTGTTTTAGATTTCTCCAAAGGTCGGATTTCAAATCCTACCTTACCAAAAGTTTTAAATCTGTTTTCATGTTTTGAAATTATTTTTTGTATTGCTTCATGTGTTCTTTTTGTTCCTTCAGCAATTATTTCACTTGTAGTAAAACAATCATTCTTTTTTAAAATTACTAAATCCATATGCCCTCCTTGTTGAATGTTTTGAATTATTTGTTAATTATTTTGAACTAAAAGAGTAAAAAAATAATCGGGTATATCAGAAAATTTAAGATTTAAGGCTTCTACTGCTTTATTCATTTCTAATTGTGTCCAAGCAACTTTGTTATTCAATTTATCTGATACGCTTTTTTCAGAGCGACCTATTGCATTTGCAAAAGCTTGCCTAGTCTTAAAAGTTTCTATTATCTTCCCCATCAATTTAGAGTAATCATATTCAATTATTTTATTGCTTTCACTCATATTCCCTCCCTTCTTAAAGTTAAATGTTTTGAACTAATTTAAGATTATCATAATTGATTTTTGCTGTCAA
>PDWI01007455.1_pt1 | contig 13270 bp, 16 predicted proteins | sample 1430891 | NCBI WGS metagenome assembly PDWI01 (sample SAMN01162508, study PRJNA174530) | Oral metagenome, whole genome shotgun sequencing project. | biome: Marine environment; feature: Marine mammal; material: Swab sample of the gingival sulcus; isolation source: swab sample of gingival sulcus... | reverse complement strand
CAAATACGGCTATGCTAACGCTAGAGAGTAAATATTTGTCGTAAAAATAAAGTCCAAACTCCTCTTTACAAGCTTTTAAAAAACTCATAACTCAACCAACACACTCATTCCAACTCGTAAATCTTTTATCTTCTCTTCTGGACGCGCTTCTATCTCAAAGGTTCGCATATCAAAATCTTTTCTCGTATCAGTCGCTCTCCAAGTGGCAAACTCGCCCATTACGGAGATAAAATCAACCCTAAAAGTAAAAACTTTTCCTCCAAGAGCTGGGATTTTTCCCTTAAATTTACTTCCTTTTTTAAACTTCTCAAGCATATCTTCTCTTACATGTAAAACTAGCCACGAGTCGTTCATATCAACTATCTCAACTACGGGAAAACCACTAGGCGCTAACTCTCCGCTTTGAAGTAAGATATTACTAACCTCACCATCGTAAAAGCTTTTTATATTAAGATCGTTTGCAACAGCCTCTATGCCCTCAACCACACTAGCTGCTGCTTTTTCTTTCTCTAGTGCGGCCTCTTTTGTTTCTTCTCTTGTTCCCTCACGGGCAAGATTGTACATCTGCAATGCGGCGTTTTTAGTATATAAACTTGCTTGATATTTTGTATAAACTTCATCTTTTTTTTGCTTAGATACAACACCCTCTTTATAAAGATTTTTTACTCTCTCATAAGTTTTTTTTGCCAAATTTGCAGCAACTTTCGCCTTTTGAAAATTATCGTGAGCGGCTGATATTTGTTGCTTTCTAGCTCCATTATTTGCTTGTTTTGCTAGTGCTTTTGCTGCTTGTTTACCTGCTTTTGCTTGAGCGACTTTTGCTTGTAACTCTGGGCTATTTATGCTAAATATCAACTGACCTTTTTTTACATATTGACCTTTTTTTACATGCACTTTCTCGACCCTGCCTGCAACTTTGGAAGAAACGCTATAACTTTGAGCCTCTATCTCTCCTTGCAAAACATAAGCTTTTGGCTGATAAGCCTTGTAAAAACTTAGTCCAAGCCAAACAAAAACACATAAAACTACTAAAATTAGAACAAGATTTATTATGATATTTTTTATTTTATTCACTATTTATTCCTTGATTTGAAAATTTTTAAATTGCTCTATTTGCTTACTAATAGCTAGTAACTTAACAAGAGATGTTATATACTGATATGAGGCTACTAATTTCTGAGTTTTAACGCCAAGCAAAAACAGTTGGGCATCAACAACATCCAAAGCCGTAACCATACCTTGTGAAAAAGATTTTTCTCTTAATCTTACATTTTCAAGCCCTAGTTCTATACTTGAATCAAGCCCATTAAACTCCTCTAAAGCCTGCTCGGCTTGTTTATAAGTTTTCTTAACCAAAACCGATAAATTTCGCTTAGCATCTTCGTACATGTAATCAACTTGCATACTCTTACTATACGCCATATCTAGCTTTCCTGAGCGACCTTTTGAGCTTATCAAAGGAACATTTACTCCTACACCAACGAGCCAATCAGGAGAATGTTTAAGCAACAAATCATCATGATGAATGAGATTGTAGTTAGCAAATAAAGCAACTTGCGGATAATACAATCCCTTATTTGCCTTAACTAGCCCTTGGGTTTGAACTTTTTTAGCTTTTAAAAGCTCTAAGCCTGGATATGAGGATAGAGTTTTATCCAAAAAAATGTCAATTTTTGGCAGATTTTTATTGGTAAAAAGCTTTGTTTTAGTATTTAGTGAAGTTTTTACATGCAAAAGATTGTTTAGTGCTATTTGGGCTATCTCGTAGGATTTTTGAGCCTTTTTTGCATCTACTACTGCTTTATCATAACTAGCCTTTGCCAAAAGAGTCTCAGCCTTTGCAATTTGCCCGTATTTATAAAGCTTTTGAGCGTGTTCGTAGTGTTTTTTTAAAGACAAAGAAACCTCTTTTTTTGTTTTTGCAACTTCTTTGGCTAAAACAACTCCAAAATAAATATGAGCTAGATCTTCAAATTGGGCTTGTTTTGCCATTTCAAATACCGCTAAAGCCTCCTTAACTTCCCCTTTTGCTACTATATTTGCAGCCTCTATACGTCCGCCTGTGAAGATAGGCCAGACGGCTCTAATGGAGCTTAAAAATCTATCTTGACCTAAAAGTTCAAATGATTTTCCTTGCATACTTGAAAATGAACCGACAACTCCTTGTAGAGTTTTTTGAGCTATCTTAGTAGCTTGCTCTTGCGGAAGTCCTTTTTTTAAAGCCTCCCCATAAGCAGCCTCAGAAGAGCTTTTGGCTATACCTTTTACTATAGGAGCTAAACTTTTTGTATCAAATCCTAAATCACTCAAATCAGACTTCATATCTTTGTCAAGATGAACATAATTTGCCGATAAGGTAATATCTGGCCAATACAAATCTTTTGCGGCTAATTGCTTAAACTTAGCAGAGTTTATATTCTCTTTTTTTGCCTTTAGTGCATAAGAATTCTCTATAACCTTGCTCCAAGCATCCATAAAGCTAATCCCATCTGCAAACAAGTAAAGCCCAAAAAATAAACTAAGTTTTATAGTATTTTTAATAATCTTTTTTAACATAATCAAATTATATCTGAAATTTTCTTAAAAAAATTATAATATTTTAAAATATTCTTTATTTATTTAGTTGTATAATGCAAAATCTAAAAAATTTAGGAGAAAAATTATGAAAAAAATCTTTATGATTTTATTTTTAAGTGCGGTGTGTGCAAATGCACATTTTGGGCTAGTTATGCCATCAAAAAATGTAGTAGAAGATCAAAAAGAGGCAAATATTAAAATAAATTATGCCTTTATGCATCCATTTATGCAAAGTTATATGAAGATGGAAAAACCAGAATTTGCAGGTGTTTTTGTGGGAGCTGATGGAAAAAATATCGATATGACTAAAACTCTTAACAAGCAAGAATTTGGCTGGATTAGCGAATTTAAACTAAGTAAGCCCTCAGTTTTTCAGTTTTTTGTGGAACCAAAACCATACTTTGAACCAGCTGAGGAAAAATTTATAAAACACATAACAAAAAGCATGGTTGAAGCTTATGGAGCTGGGGATGGCTGGGATAAAGCCATAGGTTTAAAAGCAGAGATAATACCTCTAACTCGCCCTTTTGGACTTTATGAGCAAAGTATTTTTAGAGGAAGAGTTTTATATAAAAACAAGCCTGTAAAAGACTGTGAAGTGGAAGTTGAATTTTTCAACAGCGACAAAAACGGCTACAAAGCTCCAAGCGAAACCCATATAACTCAGGTTGTAAAAACAGATGAGAATGGAATTTTTAGCTTTAACATGTCAAAAGCTGGATGGTGGGGATTTGCAGCTTTGATAGAAGATGATGTAAAGATAAAAAAAGACGGAAAAGATTATCCTATTGAGCTCGGCGCTGTGATATGGGTAAAAACTGATAAGTGGAAGAAATAAATGCACATTAGCGAGGGTGTTTTACAAAGCGAGATCCTAATAAGCGGTGCAATTTTAGGGGGTGGCTTGTTGCTGTATAGCATAAAAAAACTAGACCAAGACAACATTCCTAAAATAGCCGTACTAAGTGCGGTTTTTTTTCTTGCATCATTTATACACATACCCATAGGAGTTACCTCAATTCATCTTATCTTATCGGGACTTGTGGGGGCTTTTTTGGGATATGAGGCGGTGTTGGCTATCTTTACTGCTTTATTTTTGCAAGGTTTGCTTTTTGGCTACGGCGGACTTACAACGCTTGGAGTCAATACCTTTTTAATGGCACTTCCAGCTCTTTTTGGACACTGGATTTACTCTTTTACATGTAAAGAAAAATTTGTAAGTCTTAAATGGTTTTTAGTTGGATTTGTGCCTATTTTGGTATCTTCTTCAATGCTTTCTTTGGTTTTGATGATAAACGGAGAAGAGTTTAAAGCAGTGGCGTCTTTGTCATTTGTAGCAAATTTACCAGCAATGATAATAGAGGGCATCATAACTTTGTTTGCACTAAAATTTATACAAAAAGTTGCACCACAATTTTTAAGGAATTAAATGAAAATTTTATATATATTGGTACTTTTAAATCTAAGTTTATATTCGCATAGTTTGAAGATTTTTACCACAAAAGAGGCGGATTTTATAAGTGTAAAATCCTACTTTAGTGCATCATCTCCTTGTAAGGATTGTGAAGTGGTAGTTAAAGGACTAAATGGGGATTTTACATGTAAAACAGATAACAAAGGGATGGCAAAAATTCCTCTTAAAATCAATCCAACAAACATAACCGTAAATGCAAGTTTAGGACATAAAAACTCCATACAAATCACCCCATATAAACAAGAAATACAAAAAAAAGAGTATCCTTTTTGGCTTAAAATTCTCTTTGGATTGGGCGTGATATTTGTCTTCTTTGGAGCATTGAAATTTTTGGGTAAAAAATGACTTTAAGGGCAGATTTAGCAATCTTACTTTTGTTTGCATACAGTTTTGTTTTAGGGCTAAGCAATGTCTTACATGTAAGTTTTGTTTTGCCCTTAATGCTTGAGCTTTATAGAAATAAAAAAGATATATTTGATATTTTTAAAAGATTGGTTTTACTAAACCTATTTATAAGCATCATCGCAATTACTGTGTATTTTTCAGACTCACACCTTGCTTTGCTTATATATTTGCGTTCAAATATGGTGGTGTTATTTGCCCTACTTCTTTTTCATGGTGCTGATTATTTTACCATAGCTTATGGGCTTAAAAAGCTAAAATGTCCTAATTTTATAGTTAGTATGTTTTACTTCAATGGAAAATTTATCTATATACTCTTACAAAGCATAAAAAAGTTTAAAAACAATCTCATCCTAAGGGGATTTGAGCCTAAGATAAATCTTTTCACATACAAAACCTATGCAAATTTTGTAGGACTTTTGTTTATACAAGCTTTTTATCGTGCAAATACTTTGCAAAACATCTTGATAACAAGAGGATATAATGGCGAAATATATACACTAAAAAATACCCAAATAATCAATAAATACGAAATAATTTTATCTTGTATTACATTAATTTCACTTATCATAGGAGTTGTATTTTGAGCTGTTCTGTTACACTAAAAAATCTTAGTATAAAAAGGGATGAAAAAATCCTACATGTAGATATAAATCTAAACATAGCCCATAAAGAAAAGATAGGCATCATAGGAACTAATGGCTGCGGTAAAACAACTCTTTTAGAAACCATAGCAGGTCTTCACTTCCCATTAAAAGGCGAACTTGAACTGTTTCATAACAAGATAACAACCTCAAAAGAGTACAAACAATACCGCCACTTAATAGGCTATGTATGTCAAAATTCAGATGAGCAATTTCTCTCTCCTATCGTGCAAGATGACATAGCATTTTCTTTGCTTTCACAAGGAATGGATAAAAAAGAGGCTAGGATAAAGACAGATTTTATCATGAGTGAGCTTGGCATAAGCCACTTAAAAAATGAGATAGTTTTCAAGCTCTCAGGTGGCGAAAAAAAGCTAGTTGCATTAGCAGGAATTTTGGTGTATGAGCCAAAGATTATGCTTTTAGATGAACCCACAAACGACCTTGATATAAAAATACAAGAAAAACTAAAAAATATCATAAAAAATATAGATAAAAGTTTCATCATAGTTTCCCACGATGAAAGTTTTATAAAAGATGTTGTCCATAAAATCTACAAACTAGATGAAAATGGGTTAAATCTAGCAAAATAAGCTATGTTTTTATCTCTCGTCCCACAGCCTTTTGTACGGATTTTACTTTTTCTTCTAATGCGTTTAGTTTGCCTTTACGAATATCAAGTTTTATAACGCTATAAACTCGCTCACAATCTTTTTCTAAAAGCTTATAAGAGCTCTGGACTATCCCTAAAGCTTGGGATATATTTTCACATTCAACGATAGTACTCATAGGAGTAAGTTTGTATGCTAAGCCACTTTTATCTATAAGGTCGATTATGCGTCCAACATACTTACTTTTGCTACTTTCATTGTCGATTGGAAACATAGAAAATTCTACTAAAACAGACATATTTTTCCTTTTTACATGTAAATGTTTTATAATAGTTACATGTAGATTAAATTTCGCTTATATTGGTATTTACATGTAAAAAAATATTTTTTTAGCTCTTTTTTACGCTAAATTTGATATAATAAGCTATCTTACTGATAAATTTATAAGGCAAAAGAATGAAAAAAGATGTAAAAAAAGTTGTTTTAGCTTATTCGGGCGGACTTGATACAAGTATCATTTTAAAGTGGCTTCAAGATGAGTTTGACTGCGAAGTTGTAACTTTTACTGCAGACATAGGTCAAGGCGAAGAGCTTGAACCTGCACGAGCAAAAGCTTTGGAGCTTGGAATAAAACCCGAAAACATTTTCATAGAGGATTTGAAAGAAGAATTTGTAAAAGAATATGTTTTTCCAATGTTTAGAGCCAATGCCATTTATGAAGGCGAATACCTTCTTGGAACTTCCATAGCACGACCTTTGATAGCAAAAAGACAGGCTGAGATAGCAAAGCTTACAGGTGCTGATGCGGTTAGTCATGGGGCAACAGGAAAAGGCAATGACCAAGTTAGATTTGAACTTGCGTATTTGAGTATAAATTCAGATCTTACCATCATAGCTCCTTGGAGAGAGTGGGATTTAAACTCAAGAAAAAAACTACTAGATTATGCACAAAAACACGGCATAAAGATAGAGAAAAAACCAAACAAATCCCCATATTCTATGGATGCAAATCTACTCCATATCTCTTATGAGGGCTTGGTTTTAGAAGACCCAAATGCACAGCCTGAAGAGGATATGTGGAGATGGGTAACAAGTCCAGAAAATGCACCAGATGAGGCTGAGATTATAGAACTAACATATAAAAACGGCGACCCTGTGGCACTTGATGGCAAAGAGCTATCTGCTGCGTCAATGCTTACAAAACTAAACGAACTTGGAGCAAAACACGGCATAGGAAGAGCTGATATAGTTGAAAATAGATTTGTAGGTATGAAAAGCAGAGGTTGTTATGAAACTCCTGGTGGAACTATCATGTTAAAAGCACACCGTGCTATTGAGAGCATCTGCCTTGATAGAGAAGCAGCTCATCTAAAAGATGAACTTATGCCAAGATACGCTAGTTTGATATATAATGGCTTTTGGTTTTCGCCAGAGAGAGAGATGTTGCAAGCGGCCATAGACAAATCCCAAGAAAGTGTAAACGGAACTGTAAGGCTAAAACTTTACAAGGGAAATGTTATGGTTATTGGAAGGGATTCTAAAACAAACAACCTTTTTAACGCAGAGTTTTGCACATTTGAAGAAGATAGTGTTTACAATCAAAAAGATGCGGAGGGTTTTATCAAACTTAATGCTCTTAGATTTATAATAAGCGGTAAAAATAAAAAGTTTTATGGCAACTCTTGAAAAATCAACTCTTACATGTAAAGATGTTTTGAAAAAAGAAAATATCACATCAGAAGAGTTGGTATTTTTACTTGATTGTAGAAAAAAAAAGTTGATTGATTTTTTATTGGTTGATATACGAGAGGCAAAAGAGCATCAGGATTTGAGTATAGAAGGAACTGATGTTCTTTTTCCTATGTCTAAGATGAATCTTTATCCACAAATAATAGAAGAATTGAGGCATATAGATTTTGTTTTATATTGTTCTGACGGCAAGAGGTCGGAATATATGATGTCTATATTTAAAAATATGGGTTACATGCAATTAACCCAATTAAAAGATGGCGTAATGGAATATTTGGGCAAGACCAATCGTAATTCCGTGCCAAAAACTATATTTTAAAGGAAAAAAATGAAAGTATTACTTATAAAAGATGTAAAGAGTTTGGGAAAAAAAGGCGAAGTTAAAGAAGTTAAAGATGGATATGGTAGAAATTTTCTTATAAAAAATGGCTTTGCAAAACATGCAACAACTGATGTTTTAAGACAACACCAAGCTCAACAAAAAAAAGAAGCTGAGGCAAAAGCTCAAGAGATAGAAGAGCTAACTAAACTCAAAAGTAAATTAGAAACAGTCGCTCTACATGTAAAAAGAAAACTTGGTGCAAATGGAAGTTTATTTGGTTCTATAACAAAGGATGAAATAGCAAACGAATTACAAGAGCAAAGTGGTATAGAAATAGACAAAAAATCCATAGAAATAGACAAAACCATCAAAGCAACAGGCAATTATAAGCTAAATGTGAAACTAGGACATGGCATAAATGCAACCTTAAATACACAAGTTATCGGAGAATAGATAAATGTTCGAAGCAACAACCATACTTGGGTTTAAAGGCAAAAAAAAGTCCGTCATTTGTGGGGACGGACAAGTTACTTTTGGAAATACTGTACTAAAAGGCAACGCTACAAAGATACGAAAACTTTATAACGGTAAGATTTTAGCAGGATTTGCAGGAAGTACAGCGGATGCTTTCAATCTTTTTGATATGTTTGAAGGAATGCTTGAAGAAAAAAAAGGTGATTTGCTAAAATCTGCTATCGAATTTTCAAAAGCGTGGAGAAAAGATAAATATCTCCGCCGATTAGAAGCTATGATGATAGTACTAGATAGAAAAAATATCTTTATTCTAAGCGGAACAGGCGATGTTGTTGAACCAGAAGATGGAGAGATTGCTGCTATTGGAAGTGGTGGCAATTACGCTCTCTCAGCAGCGCGTGCTTTAAAAAAACATAGCGATCTTGATGAGGAACTCTTAGCCAAAGAAAGCCTTTTGATAGCGGGTGAACTTTGCATATATACAAATCAAAATATAAAAACTTATACGATAGAGGATTAGATGAATTTAACACCAAAACAAATAGTAAACTACCTTGATGAGTACATCATTGGTCAGTTTGAGGCAAAAAAAGCTATCGCTGTAGCTTTGAGAAATCGAACCAGAAGAATGAAACTCCCAAAAGAACTCCAAGAAGAAATCATACCGAAAAATATCCTTATGATAGGCTCAACTGGAGTTGGAAAAACTGAAATAGCAAGACGACTTGTAAAGATGATGAACCTACCTTTTGTAAAAGTTGAGGCTAGCAAATACACAGAAGTTGGCTTTGTTGGGCGAGATGTTGAAAGTATGGTCAGGGATTTGATGCAAGTTTCTATCAATCTCATCAAAGAAGAGCATAAAGAGAAAAACAAAGACGCCATAGATGAAAAAGTCGAAAAAAAGATAATCGAAAAACTACTCCCCCCTCTTCCAAAGAGTGCGAGTAGCGAAAAACAAGAAGAATATAAACGAAGTTTTGACAAAATGAAAGAAAAACTAAGGCGTGGAGATATGGATGAGCTTAAGATAGAGGTTGAAATATCTCAATCTAGCGATAGTATGGATAGTTTCAATATGCCACCAGAGATAATGAAGGTACAAGAGAGTTTTGTGCAGATTTTGGGCGGCAAAAACAAAGCAATCAAAAAAGAAATGAGCGTTCGTGATGCAAAAAGAGCCTTAAGAGCAGAGGCGAGCGAGCAACTTTTGGATTTGGAGGCTGTGAAAACACAGGCAAAGCAAAGATGCGAAAATGGCGGTATCATTTTCATAGACGAGATAGACAAGATAGCAGTTTCTTCAAACTCACAAAGCAGACAAGACCCAAGCAAAGAGGGAGTTCAAAGGGATTTACTTCCTATAGTTGAGGGTTCTGCTGTTCAGACGAAATTTGGCACTATAAACACAGACCACATCCTTTTTATAGCAGCTGGTGCTTTTCATCTTAGCAAACCATCAGACCTTATACCAGAACTTCAAGGAAGATTTCCTCTAAGGGTTGAGCTTGAAAGTTTGGATGAAGAAGTTTTATATAAGATATTGACTCAGCCAAAACACTCTCTTTTAAAACAATACGAGGCTTTGATGAAAACTGAAGAGGTGGAACTTGTATTTGATGATGATGCCATAAGAAGTATAGCTAAAATCAGTCAAAAAGCCAATGAAAAGATGGAAGATATAGGTGCAAGACGACTTCATACAGTGTTAGAAAAAGTTCTAGAAGATATAAGTTATGAGGCGGATTTACACAAAGGTGAGAGTTTACATGTAGATTCCAAACTAGTCCATGAAAAACTAGACGATGTTGTTGAAGATTATGAATTAGCGAGATATATACTCTAATGAATGAAGTCAAATCAGGTTTTATTTCTGTTATAGGCAGACCAAATTCGGGAAAAAGTTCGCTTATAAACTCCATATTGGGCGAAAAACTTACTATGGTTTCAAAAAAAGCAAATGCCACAAGAAAACGCTCTTTGAGTATTCACATGCACAATGAAAACCAGCTTATATTTGTGGATACACCCGGACTTCACGAGACTGAAAGATTATTAAATAAATTTATGTTAGAAGAGGCTTTAAAAGCCATGGGTGATTGTGATGTGGTTTTATTTCTTTCGCCCATAACTGATAGCACCGCTGAATATGAGAAATTTTTGAACTTACATGTAAAAAATATTCCTCATATTTTGGTTTTAACTAAGGTTGATACGGTTAAAAATGAAGAAATTTTAAAAAAAATACAAATTTATCAAAAATTTCAAGATAAATTTAAAGCTCTTATACCAATGACTATAAAAAAAGGAAGTAGTTTCAATCAACTTTGTGATGAAATAGTAAAATATCTGCCATTTCATCCTTACATGTATGATCCTGAAATTCTCACAACCCAAAATATGCGTGAAATTTATAAAGAATACATAAGAGAGTCTATTTTTAAAAATACAAGCGAGGAAATTCCCTATTTTTCAGATGCCCAAGTAACTAGTGTTAAAGAAAAAGAAAATATCATAGAAGTACATGCAAACATAATAGTAGAAAAAAATAGCCAAAAAGGCATAATGATAGGTAAAAATGGAGCAACATTAAAAAGAATAGGAAAAGATGCAAGAATTTTAATGGAAAATTTATCAAAAAAGAAGATTTTTTTGAAACTTCAGGTGCTAATTAAGGCAAATTGGAGCAAAAATAAGAAAAATTTGAAAGAAATTGGTTATATTTTTTGATTTATAAATTAATTTTTGCTATAATAAGGCACAAAAAAAATATATAGGATTAAAAAAGATGAGCAAAAAAGATAAAAAGACGACATCGTCTCCGATAGTATCTATCAATTCTTCGTCGCTACAATCTTACTCCTACAACAACAATATCATATCTTTTCACAAACTCGCTAAGAGTTCCCCTAGTAAAGAATTTTACACTTCTTTTCTTTACACAAAAGATATTATATCTGGAGTTGTGGAAATCAGTAGGAGAATCAGTGAAGAAGACATTGATGATACGGTTGAACTAGAGGCCTATGAAAGTTTGGGGCTAGACTCCGCCGTTGAATATAAGATTATTCACATGGAGACCGACTCTACTGATGCAAAAAATAGACTTTTTAATGTATTTGCTTTCGATTCAGGTCTTATAAATAATTATTTTGACAAAACAAGGGCTAAAACAAAATATATTGATTATATAACAGCTGTTCCATTTTTGATAGGGGCTTTATATGACAAAGGTATTTTAGAATCAACCCAAGTTGATTGTTTTGTATATTTTCAAAAAGAAGATGCCTTTTTTGCAGCTTATAAAAATGGAAAATATTTATACTCAAAATCCCTAAATTATTCTCTAACTAGGATCAATGAAAAATTTTGTGAGCTAACTGGAGAAAGATTGAACGAAGACCATTTCTTCGAGCTTTTATCAAGTGAGGGATTAAAATCTTCAAATATATCATATCAACAGCATTTAATGCAGCTCTTTGGCGATATATTCTTATACATAAATGACATTATGGTCTTCTTTAAGAGGAGTTACGGTGTTGAAAATATAGATATCTTATATGTTGGCTCCGAAGTTGGCAATATACAAGGCATCATCGAATATGCCAAAAGTTATCTTGGCGTTGAAACAAAAGAATTTAACTTTAATGTAGCAAAAAATAAAAAAGAGTTGCAGATAGACCAGATTCATATGTTGATGATGCTAACTGCTCAATACTATCAAGACAGCCATGATGAGAGCTTAAACCTAACTATTTTCAGACGACCTCCTAGCTTTTCAAAAAGACCTTCTGGTATCTTAACTATAATGACGATACTTTTTATACTAGGTTCTTTGGCATATCCATTGTATCAGTTTGGATTTGGAATGTATTTAAATTATGATTCAGACCAAAAACAAGAAGAATACAATAAAGTCAAACGAGAAGCGGACAAACTTAGGGGTACTATTGCAAGACTACAAAATGAAAAGCAAGCAGTTACAAAAATACTGATTAGAGAGAAGAAGCAGTTGGAATTTAGAACAAGCCTGTTAACAGAAATACATGACAAAAAAGTTCAATACCCAATGAAAGCTGTTATCTTAGATGATTTATCTAACCTAATCAACGGAAGAAACATAGGTGTAGCTTCTGTACTTGGGGATGATGGAAATGTAACTGTTACTTTAAGAAGTAGTAGTGATAAACAGCTAACAGAGTTATTGGAGGATATCAGTCAGACAAATAGATATACTGTTAATACAAAAGAAATAGCCAAGTTAAAAAAAGCTGGACTATATGAAAGCAATGTAACAACAGGAGTTCTAAAATGAAAAAACAAAATTTATTTGAAAGAATTGACGAATACTTCAAGGAAAGAAAACAAAGTGAAGTCGTAATGACTGGTATTGGTATAGGTGCTATTATTGCTTTTTTAGCATACATGTATCTTTTTCCTATAGCAGAAAACTATCTAAGCTCAAGTAGTCTTAGAAATGCGGATATAAGCTCAAAACTCACAAGCGAGAAAAACTATATACAAGGGGTAACAACTAGGGGTGATATTCCAAAACTCAAAAGAGAACTCGCAACAATTAGAAGTGATTTGAGAAATGCAAAAAATACAAATGCTTACATAAATAAGCGTCTAACCGAACTTTCTTATTTGCTCTTTAATGACAAAAACTGGGCTGAGTTTTTAGATAGTATCACAGGAATAGCTAAAGAGCATAGCGTTAAAGTGTTGAATCTAAAGAGCCAGATAAATGAGCCTACTATAAATAAAATAGAACAAATACTTAAAGTAGAGGTAAAAATTAAAGGTAAGTTTCATGGGATTATGAAATTTATAAATGCCTTAGAAGAGAGTATGCTTATAGTTGATATTAATGGTATTGAGCTATTGGGCAAAAAACAAATCGATGGCGATTTAAATATATCTGTATGGGGGATGAAATATTGAAAACACAATTTAAAATTTTTATGATTTTGGTTTGCATGTTTAATGTTGGTTTTGCGGGAACAAATACTGCTAA
>PDWI01007454.1_pt1 | contig 13270 bp, 13 predicted proteins | sample 1430891 | NCBI WGS metagenome assembly PDWI01 (sample SAMN01162508, study PRJNA174530) | Oral metagenome, whole genome shotgun sequencing project. | biome: Marine environment; feature: Marine mammal; material: Swab sample of the gingival sulcus; isolation source: swab sample of gingival sulcus... | reverse complement strand
GTACAGATGTCGGTGAACCCCAAGGTGATCGATACGCCGCCGGTGACCGCCGTGGCCAAAGATGGAATCCAGCTGATTGCCCGTGCCCGTGTGACCGTGCGCGCCAATATCCGTCAACTGGTGGGAGGTGCCGGCGAAGAGACCGTTCTCGCTCGTGTGGGTGAAGGGGTCGTCTCTTCCATCGGTTCCGCAAATTCGCATAAAGAGGTGCTCGAAAATCCCGACTCCATCTCTAAAGTGGTATTGGAAAAAGGTCTGGACTCCGGTACAGCCTTTGAAATCCTCTCCATCGATATTGCCGATATCGACATCGGGAAAAATATCGGTGCCGTGCTTCAAATGGATCAAGCCAATGCCGATAAAAATATTGCCCAGGCTAAAGCCGAAGAGCGTCGCGCTATGGCTGTGGCCTCCGAACAGGAGATGAAGGCCAAGGCTCAGGAGGCTCGCGCCAAGGTGATCGAAGCAGAAGCCCAAATTCCTATCGCCATCTCTGATGCTTTCCGCAGTGGAAACCTGGGAATTATGGATTACTATAAGTTCCAAAACATTCAGGCAGATACGCGCATGCGTGATAGCATTGCAGAACCTCAACATCCATCCCCTTCGCAGGGCCAACATTTGGATCGGGATAAGGATAAGAAGTAAAAAAGATCCCTTACCTGAATGCTTGGTAGGCTGCTCTTTTCTCACAGCCATGCCAGGTCAGGATTTGGGAAGGTTCGTATACTCCTTCTACAAAGAGGGTCCTCATTGTGAGGGGCCCTCTTTTTTTACGCTTTTTTTGTAAATGTATTTTAAGTAACTTTGCATATCTTTTTAAGCTTACTTAAATTATGAATAGGGTCTCCACATCCGTTGAAGATTTTCTGAAGATATTGTACCAGTTGGAACGCAACCCGTCCGCTGATGTGAAGTCCAAGGCTATGGCCGATTTGCTGGGGATCTCCAATGCCGCCATAACCGATATGGCCAAGAAGTTGGAGAAAAAAGGGTTGGTGAATTATGAGAAGTATAAACAACTCTCGTTGACGGATGAGGGAGAACGAATTGCCGTTACCTTGATTCGGAAGCATCGCCTCTGGGAGACATTGCTCCATCGCCTCTTTGACCTTGATATGCGTGAAATTCATGTGGAAGCGGAGGATCTGGAACATGCCACATCGGATCTTTTGGCAGAGCGGATAAGTGCTTACCTGGGGCATCCTCAATACGATCCTCATGGAGATCCCATCCCGGATTCTGATGGCAATATTGCCCACGAGGAGGGTGTTCTTCTGTTGTCGCATGTGCCCAAGGGGAGGTATGAGGTGGTTCGCATTGCCAGTTCAGATCACGATTTCTTTCAATTCTGCAAGGATCACCATATTACATTATCTGCTAGGGTGGAGATAGTGCACCATTATGAAAAAATGGAGGCCATCTCCATGGAGGTTGAGGGGAAGTCCATTGTCCTTCCTCGGGCCTTTGCCAATCAGGTTTATGTGAAATCAATGGAGGAGTGTGTGGAGGAGCCTACTCATAATTTGGAAGAGAAGAGTGTATGTTAGAAATGCCTTAATGTTAGGAGATCAAAAAAAATGAAGAAATTGAACGTATGGATTGGGGTAATGGGGCTTCTGTTTTTAGTAACAGCTTGCCATCCCGGTGTAAAGAAGGGGGGGATACTAAAGGTGGTGAGTACGACCACGATGATTGATGATATGGTGACGAATATTGGGGGGGACAAGGTCGAGGCTGAGGTGATCATGGGTGCCGGTGTGGATCCCCATCTTTATAAGGCCTCCGAAAATGATGTGAATGCCTTTCATCGGGCAGATATCATCTTTTACAATGGCTTGCACCTGGAGGGGAAACTGGTGGATCTATTTGAGCGGATGGAGAAGGGAGGTAAAGCTGTTTACGCTGTTTCCGAGAAGATTCCTGGGGAGAGCTTGATCTCTTCTGAGGCTTTTTCGGGAAACTACGATCCCCATATCTGGTTTGATATTGCCCTCTGGCAACGGGCTGCCAGGGCCGTTTACGACCGTCTGGTGGAGCACGACCCGGATAATCAAGCCTATTTTTTTGAGAATTACAGTGCCTATGTGAAGCGGCTGGGTTCTTTGGATGAAAAATTGAAAGCACTGATTGAAAACCTTGCCCCTTCGCAACGGATATTGGTTACGGCCCACGATGCCTTTAACTATTTTGGACAGGCTTATGGTTTTGAAGTGGTCGGTTTACAGGGGATTAGTACGGTCTCTGAGGCTGGGGTGAAGGATGTACAAAACCTTACACAGTTTATCATTGCTCATGGGGTTAAAGCGATCTTTGTGGAGTCTTCAGTGCCCAAGAAGAACATTAAGGCACTACAAGAGGCCTTGAAAGCCAAGGGGTTTGAGGTGCTGATCGGGGGCGAGTTGTTCTCCGATGCGCTGGGATCCGCCAATACCCCCGAAGCCACTTATGAAGGCATGTTTTTATACAATGTGGGAACCATTGTCAACGCATTAAAATAGGGGTTATGCATCATGTAACAGCTGTAAAGAGTGCTTTGGAAATCGATGATCTTACCGTTGCCTATAAATATAAGCCGGTGTTGTGGGATATCGATATGAAGATCCCTGAGGGGGTGGTGTTGGGCATTGTGGGCCCCAATGGAGCCGGGAAAACAACCTTGATAAAGACGATCCTTGGCCTGATCAAACCCATCTCGGGGTCGGTTAGGATTTTTGGAGAGCCCTATGGGAAGAGCCGTTCAAGGGTGGCCTATGTGCCCCAGAAAGGGAGTGTGGATTGGGACTTTCCCACCACCGTTTTTGATGTGGTGATGATGGGGGCATACGGCAAGTTGGGATGGATTGTCCGCCCCGGAAAGCGGGAACGAAAGGAGACGGAGAGCGCCCTGAAAAAAGTGGGGATGTGGGAGTTTAAACATCGGCAGATCAGTCAACTTTCGGGAGGACAACAGCAACGGGTCTTCTTGGCAAGAGCCCTGATGGAAAAGGCGGATCTCTACCTTATGGATGAACCCTTTCAAGGGGTGGATGCCACGACAGAACGGGCGGTGGTGGAGCTGCTTAAAGAGCTTCGCTCTGAAGGAAAAACCGTGGTGGTGGTCCATCACGACCTGCAAACGGTGTCCGAGTATTTCGACTGGGTCGCCTTTTTGAATGTGAAGCTGGTGGATGTGGGGCCTGTCTCTGAGACCTTTTGCGATGAAAATCTTTCCCAAACCTACGGTGTTAGTGGTATCCTGGAATCCCTTCATCGTCAGGGAAGTGTGAATAAAAGTGTGAAAAAACAACCCTAAACTGCGACCATAGCGATGACCCTTTCTCTTGTTGATTTACTGCATGATTACACCTTTCAGGTGATTGCCGTAGGCACCACGCTCATTGGCTTGCTAAGTGGGGTGTTGGGCTCCTTTGCCGTTTTACGCGGGCAGAGCTTGTTGGGGGATGCCATTTCTCATGCGGCCCTGCCCGGTATTGCCCTGATCTTCTTATTCACCGGGATTAAAGATTCCACCCTGTTTCTTGTGGGGGCGGCAGCGAGTGGATTGTTGGGAGCGCTGTGGATTACCAGCATTGTAAGAAATACGAAGATAAAAACTGATACAGCGTTGGGTGTCGTCCTTTCGGTCTTCTTCGGCTTTGGAATTATGCTGTTGACCTTTATTCAAAAGCGTCCCAATGCCAACCAGGCGGGGTTGGAGACCTACCTGTTTGGTCAGGCGGCGACCCTGCTTATAGGGGATGTGGTGGTGATGGGAGTCGCGGCGGTAGTGATCTTTCTGTTGGTGTTTCTCTTTTGGAAAGAGCTGAAAATTATCACGTTCGATATCCAATACGCTTCTACCCAAGGGGTGAAGACCCAATGGATGGACATTGGGTTAACATTTTTGATCGTCTGTACCATTGTGCTGGGGCTTCAAGCGGTGGGGGTGGTGCTTATGAGTGCCCTGCTTATTGCGCCGGCAGCAGCGGCTCGTCAGTGGACCAACCGGTTGGAGGCTATGGTGCTGCTCTCCGCCTGCTTTGGCGGCCTGTCGGGGTTTCTGGGAACCCTTGTGAGCTCCCTCTCCAACCACATTGCCACCGGGCCTGTGATTGTATTGATCTGTGTCTCCTTTACCCTGATCTCCTTTGTGTTTGCCCCGGAACGGGGTTTCCTGGCCAAATACCGTCTACGAAAGCAACAGCGGCGCCTCCTGCTGCATAAGATGAACCGTCTATAACTGCGACCACCATGACATCACCCCAATTGGAGATACAAATTATAGCTGTTTTAGTGGCCCTCGCCTGTGCCATTCCGGGTACCTTTTTGGTATTACGGAAAATGGCCATGATCAGTGATGCCATCAGCCATTCCATCCTGCCCGGCATCGTAGTGGGCTTTTTCCTCACCCACAACCTATCCTCCCCCTGGCTCCTTTTCTTAGCGGCCTTTACCGGTGTTGTTACCGTCTACCTGGTGGAACTTATCAACAGCACCAAACTGGTGAAGGAGGATGCCTCTATCGGGATTATCTTTCCTGCATTCTTTAGCATTGGCGTAATTTTGATATCCCGCTTCTCCGGGGATGTGCATTTGGATACCGATGCAGTGCTTGTGGGTGAGTTGGCCTTTGCTCCCTTCAATAGGCTCTATATCCATGGTGTGGACTGGGGCCCCAAGGCCATCTGGGTGATGTCGGGAATCCTTCTGACTTCCCTTCTTTTGTTGGTTATTTTTTATAAGGAATTGAAAATAAGTACATTTGATAAGCATCTTGCAGCCTCCCTCGGTTTTTCTCCGGTTCTTATCCATTATGGATTGATGACCATGACCTCTCTCACTACGGTAGGGGCATTTGATGCGGTGGGAGCCATTCTGGTGGTAGCGCTTATCATTGTGCCGGCAGCCACTGCCTATCTGATCACCAGGAGCTTGAAAACGATGCTGTTATTATCTTCCGGCATAGGGGCTTTCTCGGCTCTTTCCGGTTATTGGCTTGCCCATCTCGTAGATGCCTCCATCGGAGGTTCCATGGCCGTGGTGCTGGGGGGGATCTTCTTTTTGGTATTTCTCCTCGAACCTTCTCGTGGGCTGATTTCGGTGTTGTTGCACCGGAGACGACTTAAAATAGAGTATTCGGTGTTGGCCTTCCTGATCCATTTGCAGAGCCATAACAGGGAGACCGAGATCGATGAGTACAAGGTGTATCAGTTAACGGGCCATTTTAACTGGGAACGGAGATACGCTCAAAAGATTTTGAAGCTGGCCGCACAGTTTGCCTTTATCCGGCTTCAGGGGGATACGGTTCAACTCACCGAGCAGGGCGATAGGTTCGCCGACAATGCCCTCCACTACATCATCACCAATAAATCAGATAATCTAACCCATGCCCATCGAGAGGCTTCCCTCTTTAGCCTCTGTCGGAAAATGTAGCGATGTAAGCAGGGCGTTTCCCGCTATCTTTTGTAAAGAGGCTTTCTGTTACCGGTATTTTCGTTACTTTTACAGAAATATCAATACCTTTATTATGAGACGTCTTTTGTTTCTGGCTTTGTGCCTTCTTCCTTTGTTGAATTTCGCCCAGTTGGTGGATATCTTCCAGTCGAAACAGATTGCCGGAGAGTTTTTAGCGCAACGGCAGCAACAGAATCCCCGTTTATCCGAAAGAACTTTTGTCTTTTCGGATGTGGAGACGGTCTCCGCAGAGGGCTTTCCGCTGTTTTATGTCCATTTTCTGGAATCGGGAGGGTTTGTGATGGTGAGCGCGGATAGGCGGGTGGTTCCCGTGTTGGCCTATGCCTATGAGGGAACCTTACCCGACACTGAACATCCCGAAGGGTATGACTTTTGGATTGACCAGTATGCGAAAGCCATTCGTTCCCTTCAGCAGAGCAATGAGCCACCCCGCAAAGAGGTGACCGAGAGGTGGGAGCGTTTACAGCAGGGAACGTTGCCCCGGGAGCCCTATCGTGCCGTGGAACCAATGCTTACCACCACCTGGAATCAAGGCCTTTATTATAACGCCATGTGTCCGGAAGATCCGGATGGCCCCGATGGACGATGTTATACCGGTTGTGTGGCTACCGCCATGGGACAACTGATGAACTACTTCCGCTGGCCCCTCTCAGGAACGGGAAGCTACTCTTATGTGCATCCGGAATATGGCACCATCAGTGCAAACTATGAAGAGGCGAACTACCTTTGGGATGCCATGGACGATCACCTAAACGGTTATAATATGGCTGTGGCAGAGCTTCTTTTTCATGCGGGAGTGGGCGTTGACATGCAGTATGGACCCAATGGCTCCGGTATGTATAACCACTCTGCCGCTTATGTGTTGCGAACCTATTTCAAGTATGTGCCGGAGACCCAGTATGTCTTCCGGGATAGTACTTCGCTGGATTGGGACTCCATCGTGCTCTCTAATCTTAATCTGAAACGCCCCATGTATTACGCCGGCTGGACCTCCGATTCAACCATTGGTATCTATGGCCACGCCTTTGTGTGTGACGGATACGAGACCGAGGATTATTTTCACTTTAACTGGGGGTGGGGTGGCTCTTACGACGGCTATTTTTACCTGGATGACCTTACTCCGGGTACAAACTTTAACTATGGACAGGAGCTGATCACCAACATGTGGCCGGATACCCTCTCTTATGATTATCCCTATCAAGTGCCGGAGTTTAATCCCATTTCCCATATTCATGGAACCCTTACCGACGGTAGTGGCCCGGAGTTATATCAGCCCGGTACGGTGAAGTCCTGGTTGCTTACCCCCTCCTCGGAAGATTACGACAGCATCTCATCCATTACCATTGCGATGATCCAACTGGATCTTGCGGAGGGTGAAAGTTACCTTCGTCTGTACGATGGCGCATCGGAAGAGGCTCCCTTGTTGGCCGAATATACCGGAAGTGTGCTTCCGGAAGAGGTATCTTCAACCAAGGATACTCTCCTGATTGTTTTTGCTGCCGGTGCGGCCTCAGCAGAGGGATGGAAACTCAGCTACTCCTCCCAATTTCCGCTCTACTGTAGCGGTACCCTCTCTTTCACCGAAGAGACCGGCCTCTTGTCCGATGGCTCCGGCGACAAATTGTATGTGGGGAACAATTCCTGCCGTTTTTGGATCAAAGATGTGGGGGAGTGGGATAAACTCTATCTCTATTTCGATCTGATTGATCTTGCTGATGAGCATGATATCTTAGATATCTATGACCCCTCCACCTCTGATTTATTAGCCTCTTTCAGGGGCCCTCTTTTGCTTACCGATCAGCTGGTAGAGGCAGAAAATAACCAGGCTTATCTCTATTTTTTCTCTGATAACCGGGGCAATGCAGATGGCTTTGAAGGGGGCTTTAGCCGCTCTATGGTAGGGGTAGCCCAGGCGGAGGATGATTTGGAATTGCTGCTGTTTCCTCAGCCGGCAGACGAGGTGGTGAACCTGCTCATTCCATCTACATTTTCTCATAAAGGGGTGGTGGAGTTGATCGATGTTCGGGGGTTATTAACATCTTTTAACATTGCAAAATTGCAACAAAAGGTACAGCTTCCTGTTTCTACGCTGAAAGCGGGACTCTATATTGTTCGAATACCGGGAAAAGAGAGGGTGTTGTTTGGTAAGGTTTTTGTTCAGTAGGGTGTTGTTTGGAAATAATGTTGCCGCGGAAATAGGAATTATGGAGGTGGCACTTGTTGCAAGAAGAGTATTAATATGCTGAGCCTTTGCGAGAGGCCCTATAAATTTTTAATGATTATGAGAAAAGTTACAACCTTTTTGATGGCAATGATTTTTGTATTACCCTTGTTTGCCATGAACGATGGAAACCCTAAAGAGGTTCCCTCAAAGAAGCATGATGGAAAAGTGATCCACCTGACTACTGCCCAGTTTAAGGAGTTGGTATGGGATTATGAAAAAAATCCCGATGAGTGGGTCTACAAGGGTGATGTTCCCTGTATGGTTGATTTCTATGCGGATTGGTGTCGTCCTTGTAAGATGATTGCACCGATCATGGATGAATTGGCTGAAGAATATAAGGGAGAGATTCGAATCTATAAGGTGAATACCGAGAAAGAGAAAGAGGTCGCCCGGATCTTTAATATCCGTAGTATTCCCTCTATCTTATTGGTTCCCATGGGAGAAAAGCCTCAGATGACTACCGGTGCTTTACCCAAAGCCTCTTTTGAGGAGATTATCAACAAGACCCTTCTGAAGAAATAGCCTATCTTTGCTCTCGTTGAAAAAGAAGAGCATGAGTACCCTATTTTCCACTTCCTGTTTTCCGCCCATAAGCTATCTCGTTTATATGCTTTTGGCGGAAAACGTGGTTATAGACCTTGGTGAAGATTACCAGAAACAGTCTTACCGAAACCGTTATTACCTTTATGCTGCTTCAGGGAGGGTGCCCCTGTCCATTCCCGTTTCCAAGCCCGACGGAAACCATACTCCGGTACATCGGGTGCTGCTTTCGGATCATGAGCCTTGGCAGCGTACCCATTGGAGAACCCTGGAAGCCGCCTATAAGAAATCACCCTACTATATCCATTATGCTGACGAAGTGAGGCGGCTGGTTTTTGCCTCGACCGACAAATTGGCAGTTTATAACCAACACTGTTTTCAGGGCATCTGCGAATTATTGGAGGTGTCTGTGTCCTATTCCTTTTCGGAGCTCTATTGTCAAGGGGAGGGGGCTGTTGATATGCGCAATACCATTACACCCAAGCAGGAGACCCCCGTTGCACGTTTTCTGCAAACCTGTTTTTATCATCAGGTGTTTGAAGAAAAACAGGGGTACCTGGCCGATCTGAGTCTGTTGGATCTTCTTTTTAACATGGGGCCGGAAGCAGAAGGTTGGTTGCGAAAGGTGATTCGCGATTATCGTAGCGCCTCTGCCGGGTAGTCGATACGTACATGATACACATTCTTTAGCTTTCGCTTCAAGACGCTCTTTACCGTGGTAATATCTTTGTAGGTAATGTTTGCATTTTCGTACTGTTTTAGCGCAATCTGCTTGTCAATGATCTTCTCTACCAAGTCGTTGATACTGGTATCCGTGGGATTCTTTAGGGTGCGGGAAGCCGCTTCCACCGCATCGGACATCATCAGGATGCAGGTCTCTTTGGAGAAGGGAGCCGGGCCGGGGTAGGTGTAGAGTTTTTCATCCGGAGGTACCTCTCCGCTCTCCCTTTGGGCCATGGCATAGAAGTAACCGATCTTGCTGGTGCCATGGTGTGTGCGGATGAAGTCGATCACCTGATCGGGAAGTTTGTACCTGCGGGCTCGTGTTACCCCATCCGACACATGACTCTTGATGATTCTTGCACTCTCCTCGTAGCTGAGCTCGTCGTGGGGACTTACGTTTCCAATCTGATTCTCCACGAAAAAATGGGGATCGTTGAGCTTTCCAATGTCGTGGTATAACGCTCCCGCACGAACCAGAAGCGAATTGCCGCCCACCGCCCTGACCGCCTCTTCGGCCAGATTGGCTACCATGATGCTGTGATGGAAGGTGCCCGGAGCCTCATCGGCCAACAGGCGTAATAACCGGTTGTTGGTGTCAGCAAGCTCCATCAGGGTGATATCTGTGACCTTGCGGAAGAGCTTTTCGTAAAAAAAGATGATGGGGAAAGAGAGGGACAAAAGTGCGCCGTTGATGAGAAACTGTAGCAGTACCGCATAGTCAATCTCGCCAATGGGGGTTCCCTGAATCAATTGCAAGGTGAAGTAACTAACGGAGTAAGTCATCATTACAATGATAGACGTGCGTATGAATTGTGACCTTCGCAGAAGAGAGGTGATGGATATGATGGCTGTTATACCGGTAATAAGATGAAGAAAAAAATACTCCAACGTATTGGGAACCAGGAATCCTAAAATTAGCAAGACCATAAAGAGCGTGAACAGTGCCACCTCATGGTCATAAAATACCCGCAGGATAATGGGAACGAGGCACAGAGGGATTACGTAGATGTACTCGGGTTGGATATTCAGCACCAGGCTGGTGATCCCAACCATCATAAAGAGGGTGAGCAAGATCAAGAGAAAATCTTTTCCCTCCATGAATAGTGTTCTTTTGAAAAAGAAAAGAAAGCCAAAGAGGGTGAGCATGAGAATGGTCGCCAACAGGATCTGTCCCAGAAGCAGTTGATTTCTATCACGTTTATCGATGGTTCTCTTCTCATGTTCTATCTTTAAGGAATTTAGGATTTGGTAACTTTTTGGGGTGATCAGGTCTCCGCGCGAGATGATGCGTTCCCCCTTCTGTACCATGCCTCTGGTGGGGGATATCTTGTTGAGTGCTTCGTCCATAGTGTACTCTGAAGCCTCTTTGTTGTAGATGATGTTCTGTGCTAAGTTATTGACCAATAAGGGGATGAATTCTTGTCCGTCTTCCCGCTGAGCAAGGGAGGAGTAGAGCTGGTCACGCGCTTGTGTAATGGTAAAAAAGGAGGTGACGGGGCGTAATACGGCCTCGTTTCCCTTTTTTAGCAGCACATTTCCCGAAAAGGTTCCCTTCTCTATCACGGAGACCCTTTCAATGATTCCCGTAGTGAGAATCTCATGCAGTACCTTTTCCAACTGTTTTTCCTCTTCCCTTAAAAGGATGGAGTCTTTGTGCTGCGAGGGGGGGAGTGTGGTTATTTTTGTGTAGTAGGAGGATCGAAATGTGCTGATTGCATGTTTGGTGATCTCCTCTTTATACTCAAAGATGGGGGTATATTCCGCTAATATGCTACTCTTTTCGTTCTCTCGTTCAGCGGTGGTTTTATAGATGGGGAAATCGTAAGGGGCAATGAGGTTCTGGTGAAGCCAAGGCCTTCCCTGTTGGAAGCTATACTTAAACTTGCCCTCTTTGGGAAAGAGAAATACCAGGATGGCCGTACTCATCACAAACCAGATGATCCGGTTGAGGATGCGCCCGTTGCGATTTAACCACTCTATGACCGATTGCATACGTCAGAAATATTGAAAAGCGTATTGTTATCTTCTTGCTCTGCACAAAGGTAGGGAAAAAGAGCATTCACCAAAAAAGCCATCCCTTGGATAATGCAATCCTTTGACGTACCGTGATAGTGTTTTAACCAACTCGATGAATTGCTGCCTTAAAACGGGCATAAGCCTCCAAAGAACATTCCTTAGGCATAGGCAAAATCAGGCCGCTTTGCTGGATTCCTCAGGACGGGGTTGGTAGAAGGGTTACATTATAGCTGTATATTACAGGCAGTTATTCCAAATTTTCTTCTATCCAATCAAAATAAACGGATGTTCTCGTAAATTCACTTATCTGTCCATAATATGTTTTAGTTCTTATGAAGTAATTCAAATCTAATCCGCCACCTGCACAAATGCCAATTAATTCCAAAACTCCATTTCGTTCTCTGAATAATCCTCCTCCACTGTCACCTCCACTAGCTTGATATTCTAATGGTTGAGGAATTGAAGATCCCATTCTGTTTAGTGTATTGTCAGTTGGATGGTCGAAATCAAATAGCATCCTTGTTTTATGCCCATTGTATTCTGCACCCGAAAGACTGTCAATCACATTTTGACCAGCAATCTTTAAGCCTAAAGTTTCTTTTCCAGGGTTGTCAGAAATGCAAAACACACCATATCCTACTCCAACTACCTCTGAATTCAATTCATCATATTTAGAATTTATTTTGGGGAACAATACGTCCTTAACAGGTTCATTAAGTTCTATTAAGGCAATATCGAAACCCTTTTTGTTTAGATAATCCGGATGAATAATCAACTGTTTTGCTCCAATTTTTTTGTCAAGAATTGATACAAAAACGTCTTTTGCTTCTACCGGAATATTTTTGCCCTCAACATAGGTTGAAATAGTTTGACCATTGTATTCAATTACAGTATCTCGATCACCTATAGACTCAACAAGGCAATGAGCAGCAGTCAAAACATACCTATCATTTACTAAAACACATGATCCCTGTGGTTCCTTATCCACAAAGATTCTTCCTACACAGTCAAATTGCTTTTGGTTTGCTAACTCTATGTACCTATCCTTTGAAACATCGTGTCTAATTATCCCTGCAAAAAACAGCCAGAATGCCCCTATCCCTAGAAATAAAACTGATATTCCTTTTTTTCTCATTTTTTTATGTTGTTTAGTTATTCCAATTGCCTGTAATGCTCGCAGGCAACTGAAAATAGGTCGAAGATACAACGTTCATTTCAATAACGGAAGGCCGTATGTCCTTTTTCCAAGAGGGTGAAACTCCCTTACAGGCGGGAGTATTTAACGAGACCTGTACGTACGGTGGTGTGAGAGGTGCACTAGCGGTCGAGGTTCGTCATCCGTCTACTCGATTATAGTAAGAATTTATTATTCTTCATGATTTGGGACTAAAATACCTGAGTTTTTATCAAATGTATTTTCAATTATTTGTATCTGTTTGGCGATTTCCCCAAGTATGATTGATTTTCTTGAATCAAGTGAATATTTCTCTAGAATACTAAGGTAGTTTTTTATATATTTAATCAAAAGATTATTGATGTTGGTGATTTGTTGCATGTCTATTAGAGAATCTTTATTTATTAAGTAAAGTCTAAATTTGTCAATATATGCAATTTGAGATGAAATAATACGAGTAAGATGAAAACAACCTTTATTCGATTTCCTGTTTTCAGAAAAATATTTAAAAGCCATATTTGATTCTTCAAACTCTTCTGGTGTAATACGATTTTTTTCCCGGAAAATCTTACTAAAAAAAAAGAAATTATCCTTAGCTTCTTTCTTAATAAGTTCTAATACACTATCAATCTTATGTTCAAAAAGATATTTGCCATCTTTTGCTTTTTTTAATCCAAGGTAGAAAAGAGGATGTTTAAGCGATTCATTATCATTTCTAATTCTATTTGAATAATATTCAAAATGAATTAATATGAACTTAATAAGTGAATACCCTGATGGTGTAATACTAATTTCAATGTTATTAAGTTTGTCTAAATTTGATTTATTTTTGTCAAAATCGTCATTATCATATTCATTTTTAGGTTCTTTGCTGTTATATTTACACGTAGTGTATTTAGAAATAATCTGTTTCTCTTCTTTAAATGGATTTTTACTATTCATATTTTTATTATAAACGGAAAGGATATTCACCCATGAAGTTTCTTGATGAAAGGAATAACCTTTTTCTATGAAACTCAATAAATCATTTGTATTAAAGAAGGTTCAAGATAACTTTAGAGATTAATTATCTTTGTAAGTTATTTTGTATCAATGAAAAACAAGTATATAAAAAACACGCATATTTCAGAACGTAA
>PDWI01007453.1_pt1 | contig 13271 bp, 16 predicted proteins | sample 1430891 | NCBI WGS metagenome assembly PDWI01 (sample SAMN01162508, study PRJNA174530) | Oral metagenome, whole genome shotgun sequencing project. | biome: Marine environment; feature: Marine mammal; material: Swab sample of the gingival sulcus; isolation source: swab sample of gingival sulcus... | reverse complement strand
AGAGTATTTTTTTAAAGCATCTTTTGAGCTTTCTTGTAATTGTTCTTGTATATTATTCATAGTTTTTTATTTACAAAAATAAAAATATTAGCACACAAACATTATATGTGCTAATATTTAAAAGTCAAAAGATTTTTTAAAAGAATTTTTTAAGGAATATTTAAAGAACTAACCTCACAATATATTAAAAGCTATAAATAATCAGTAAATAGCTAAAACCTCTACAAGAGCTAAAAATAAAATCATCAAAGTTAAATCTTTTACTTTATTTTTAGGATTTCTAGCCATAGCCTTATAAGAACCTGAAACTAAATAACCTTCTGAAATTCAAGCTCAAAGTGCTGAAAGTCATATAGACAATCAAGCACCAAGTGCTGAATATGCAACTATATCCATAGAAATTATTTGAAAAGAAATTATAAGTCAGTAAATAGCTACAGATTCAACCAAAGCTACTCAAAGTATAGTAACTGTTAAAAAATAAGAAGAAAGTCTAGGTCTTTCTCAAGATATCATTATTGACCTACTAGTTAAAATTCATTCTCAAATTCAAACTCAAAGTCAGGCAAGTCATATAGCTAAACCTGCTCAAATAGCCGAAATAAAAGAAATGGATTCTGTAGAGATTATTTGAAAAGCCACTATTAAACCATAAATAGCTGCTGATTCTACCAAGGCAACAAATAAAATCATATAAGTTATAATCTTTGAAGTATTTGATCTTTCTATTCATGCTGAATAAATAGAGTTTCAAACTAAAAATCATTCTCAAAGAGCAACTCAAATAGAAGCAAGTCATATAGCTAAACCTACTCAAATAGAAGCAGCCCCCAAACTAACATTTGAAATAATTTGCATAGAAACTATAAGTCCATAAATAGCACTAGATTCAACAAGTGCAACTCAAAGAACACTCATAGGAATAAAAACTTTAGCTTTTTTAGCATCATCTGAAAGCACAGGAATAGTTTTTTGTAAAATATATGACTCTCAAAGAGAAACTCAAAGTCAACTAAGTCACATAGAAATAGCTGCTGCTAAGGCTCATATTCAAAGCTCAAAATCAGATGATAAAGCTTGCATTGATATAATCAAACCATAAATAGCTGAACTTTCTATAAGAGCTATTCATAAAATAGTAAATGGTATTATGATTTTTACACTTTTTTCATCCTCTCAAATAGACATAATTGATTTAGCAGAAAAAAGTCATTCTCAAATAGCAACTCAAACACCAACCAATCATATACAAATTCATGCTCAAATAGAAATAAAAGAATTTATATCTAGATCTGAAAAAATTTGCATAGCTATTATAAAACCATAAATAGCTGAACTTTCTATAATAGCTACAAATAAAATCATATAAGCCATTATTTTGTTTTTATAATATGGATTTAAGTTTATAGCCTCTATAGACTTTGATATAAGTATTCCCTCTCAAACTCATACTCAAAAACCTGTAAGACCTATAGCTAAACCTGCTCAAATAGCTGAAAAAGGATCAACAAAAGATGTAGACAAAGCCTTAAAGGCTATTAATAATCAATAAATAGCTGCACTTTCCAAAAGAGCTATTCATAAAATAGTTACCGTAAGAAAAAAAGTAGAAAGTTTAGGATTTTTTCAAACAGTATCCATAGTTTTAAATATCAAAAAACCTTGTCAGATTGCAACTCATAAACATGCTAATCATATAGAAATTCAAGCTCAAATACTAGTAATATCCATATTTTTTTATTAAATAAATAAACATTAATATTATTTTATCATATATTTTTTTATAATACAAAAAATTATATTTGCTTTTTCAAAAATTATAATTATTTTATGTATAACAATATTATACAATAAAAATTTTTTATGGTGCTTGAGAGAAAAATCTGGGATAAAAAAACAAAATGAAAAGAAAGCATTTGAAAAGAAGAATGTGTGTTATGTTATGACGAAGAATATGTGATAAAAGAATTTAATTTTTGGAAACTTTTGAAAAATAAATACCCCTATGCTTGAGAAGAAAAACACTTGCTTTTGTCTACCATTAGACACATAGAACATACTAAAGAGCTAAATAAAGATGAACTTTTAGAACTACCAAAAATAGAAAAATATCTGGAAGAATACTACAAGTGAGAAAATTATTTTTCTTTTATAAGACAAACTAACTGATGAAAAAGCATTAAACATATACATTATCACTACTTTCCTTGAGTTTTATATTCAAATTTTATGGAAGAAGCTATTAAAAAAAGCAGTGAAAAATCAAACCTATAAAAATAATTAAAAAAAATTAAAAAAATGAAAGACTTAGATATATCAAAAATATTTGGCTCAAAATGTAGAGCAAAAATCCTAGAAAAGCTTTTTTTAGAGTATGAATCTGGAAACAATAAATGATTTCATATGAGGCTCCTAGCAAGAGATTTAGATGAACAAATAAACTCTATAAAAAGAGAACTAGATAGCTTAACTGAACTTGGAATTTTAAAATATAAAACAGAACTTAAAAAAAAGATATTTTATGTAAATCCAAAATTTTATTTAGCAGATGACTTTGTAAGCATTTTTCTAAAAAGCTATAATCCTATACCAAAAATAAAAGACTTTTTTAAAAATAAAAATGACTTAGAACTAGTCATAGTAAATGAAACTGTAAAAGAAAAACTAATAAGACCTTGAAAAAGTATGCTTGATATTTTTTTGATTTGAGATATAGACAAAGAAGAATTATCTATCTTTCTAGCTGAAACATTTTACTGAAGAAAAATAAAATTTTCAATGATATCAACAGAAGATTTTTTCAACAGATTAGAGTTTGGTGATAAATTAGTAAAAGATATTTTACTAGAAAAATGAAATATGTTTATAAAAGACAACCTAAAAATAAAAGAAAAACTTTGAGTTTAAAAAAATATTATCAATTTCTTGATAATATTTTTTTTAAGGAAAATCTAAAAGTAAACTTTACTATTTAGCATTCTGTAATGAGATCTAACTATAGCTGACTCTCTTAACTTTTTCTTAGTTGGTTTTCAAACAGCATATCTTTCAGCTCTAATTTTGTTTGCTATTCTTGATTGGAAAAAAAGTTTTTTATATCTAAGAATCATTTTTTCATTAGTTTCTCAATCATTTTTTACTGCATATATCATATATTTCTATCTCCCTAGAGAAAAATTATTAAATAAAATGTAGTGGGGATTATATTTATTAATTTTTATTTGTCAAAAATAAAAAAAAAGTTAAAATGGAAAAATAAATATTTTTCTAGTATAAAGTTAAAAGTAACAAACAAAGATGTCTCTAACTTTCTTTTACTTTTACTTGTAACTTTGACTTTCAACTTTTACTTGTAACTTTTAACTTTGACTTGTAACTTTTAACTTTGACTTGTAACTTTTAACTAACCCTTATGAATTCAGAAAGATTAAAAAAAATAGAAAATGAATCTAAAAAAATCCTATCAAATATAATATTTGAAGAAACTTTTGAGCTAACAGCCGATTTTGGTTTAATAACAATAACTGATGTAAAAATAAGCAATGATTTTTCATACCTAGATTTATTTGTAAGCTCTATTAATAACAAAGAAAAACTAACAAAAGCATTAGCAAAACTAAATCATATTATTCAACACAGATACAATAAATCTATAAACATAAGAAAATTACCAAAAATAAGATACAGATATGATGATAAATGAGAAATTTCAAGCCATATTTTAGAAACTTTAAGTAATATAAAAAAATAAAATGAAAAAATCCAGATTTAAAAAAATACTTAGTTTTTTTAAAATAAAAAAAGATAAAAATAAAGAGTTTTTAAAAAACCTAAAAAGCAAAAAAAGAAGCAAAAAAAGAAATAGCTTTAAAATTAGCTTTAAACTAAAAAGTAGATTTAACTTTTTTAAAAAAAGTCATATTCCATACTTTTTTATAAGCCTATGCTTAATAATTTTTGTATCTATATGAATATTTATTTCACCAATATTTAAACTAAAATACATAGAAATAATAAAAAAAGACAGCTTAACTGATATGAATATAGCATACAAATCAATAGAAAGCTTAAGATGAAAATCTATCTTTGATATAAATAAAAAAGATATACTTGAGAAACTAAAATCTTATCAAGAAAATATAAAAGATATAAAAGTAAAAACTATATTTCCAAGAACTTTATATATAGAAATAGAATCATATAAAGAGTTATTTAATATAAAAATAGAAGATAAAAATTATCTAGTTTTAGAAAATGGTTCTTTTGTAGCAAAAAATAAACACAAAAACTTAGACACACTATATATAGAAGAATGATTTTGAAAAAATAAATTCCTAGACTTTAAAAAAGTATTTGATGGTACATATATGAAAAAAATAGTAAAAGCAAAAAAACTATTAAAAGAAAATATACTATCAACAGATATAACACTACTTATTTTTTATAATACAGAAAGAGAACTTCATATAGAAATAAATAATTTAACAAGAATAATTTTGTCTCTTGATAACGATATAAGCATAGATGAACAAATAAAAAAATTAGCAATTTTCAACAAAGATTATAAAAATATAAATAAAAAAGACCTAATATATATAGATCTTAGAATAAAAAATAAAATATTTTTTTGTGAAAAAGAAAAACAATTTCAGTGTTATAAAAACTTAAGAGAAATCTATCCTAAAATTGATTTTTATGAAGAAAATGAAGAAAAAAAAGAAGATTAAATTCTAATTTTTATACCAACAATAAGTCAACCTTTTTCTGAATTTTTAAAATAAAGTCTGTCAGCTATTTGCACAACAATCAAAAACAATCATCTACCTCTTATAGAATCATGATTAAAATATCATCTTTTTAATTTATGTGCCCTCATAGTTTCCATATCTAAAGCTGTTTTAGGAGCTTTTCAATTTCACATATCCTCAACTTCCATAGAAAAATCTAAGTGTTTTTTTCAAAAAATAACTTCCAATCTAAGGCTATTAAATCAGCCTTCTTTTGTTCAATACTCTATTGCATTATTATTTAACTCATCAGAAATAAGTATAATTTTAGATTTCCTACTCTTTGAAAAACCTAATTTCTCTCAAATAACCTCTATAAAATCTCTTAAATGTTTCGTATTATCAAATTTTGAAGCATAAATAAACTCTATTTCTACTGTCTTAGAGTTTTTAAAGATATCTTCTATAATCTTTACTTTATCGTGTTTTTCGGGTAATTTATCTATATATATTTTATGCATAATGAATATATAAAAATACTTATTAGAAAAATTATACCACTATTTTGCATAAAATACAAAAAAAATACTTGAAAATAAATTGACAAGTATTTTTTTTAAAATATAAAATAAAATTTATTTTATTATCTAACAGCTTCTTTTAGAGTTTTACCAGCTCTGAAAACAGGAGATTTCATAGCAGGAATTTTAATATTAGCTCCAGTTTGTGGATTAACACCATTTCTAGCAGCTCTGTGAGATACTTTAAATGCTCCAAAACCAGTTATATTAACTTCTCTATCAGCTTTTAATTCAGAAGTAACAGTATCTATCATAGCAGATAATACTCTAGAAACAGCATCTTGGCTTAGTCCTGCATCAGCAGCAACTACTCTAATAAAGTCTTGTTTTTTCATACTTTTTATAGTTATTAAATATAAAGACACAGCTATTTTAGCCATTTAAAAACTAAATGCAAGTTTTTTTTCTACTTTTTTTTAAAAAATGATAAATATATATTGTCTAAATTGGTTAGTTTGGGCTATAAATAGAGTATTTTGACCTATTTGTCATATCTACATAATTTATATCAGTTTTTATGTTTTGCTTAAATCATCAAACCGAAGCAGAAGAAATTATCTCTATTTTTGGTTTTGTAAAATAATTGTTTGAAGATATATTATAAGATATATCACTATCTGAATTATTAAAAAGAATTAAATAATTTGTATCTGATTCTCATAAAAAATCAGAAACACTTTGTTCTTCATATTCTAAATTAAATCAATTTATAGTTTTTTTTGCTCATTTTGTTGTCATATCTCAAAATCAAGAAATTCAATACTCTTTTCAAACAATATTCCAAGAAAGATTATGTGAAGTTCATGAAGTTACAGACAAAGCATAATTTGTTATTTTTTCTTCTGATGAATCTTCTTTTATATAAAAAAGAGGCATTATATTATAAGACAAAGGCTCTATAGTTCAAGAATAAGATTTAGTTTTTCCATCATTTATATATTTTATTTTTGGTATTGTAATTCAAGTTCAAAGCATATCAGTTTCTAATAAAGGCTCATTAAAACCATATCATTTTTCTTTTATATTCAAAAGTGCTATCTCACTAGCAGATTCTGCTCATATATAAGCTTTTGAGTAATTTCATATTGAATTATTATCTTTCATCTCATTTAAAACAAGCCTAAAAACTCATGTTGTTAAAAACAACATAAATCATATAAGAACTATCACAATTATCATAGAATATGCCCTCTTTTCTTTTCTCATAATTATTTTTTATTAATTTTAATAAGATAGTAGATAGTTAACTAGTAGCTAGTTAGTTAGTAGCTAGTTAGTTAGTAGCTAGTTGATAGTATAACTATGAATTGTAAAACTAAACCATTTTTGTCTTAATAAGGATTTTTTTAATATTTAATGATCCTGAATCAAGTTCAGAGCCTGTCCTCAACTTGATTGGGGAATGACAATAGCACAGAACCTTCAACTCTTCCGCTCTTATTCTCTTCCACTCTTCCACCCTTATTCTCTCCCTCTCTTTTCCACAGCTCTGCTGTAACTTGTAACTTTTACTTTTAACTTTCAACTGTTTCTATCTTTCACTTAAACTTAACTGAGTTATTATTTTAGTTTCTTTTACCAAATCCCTTTTTAATCTAAAATTAAAAGATGGTCTTACTGTCATAGTCATAGTGACTTTTTTTACATCTCTATTTGTAATAAAAAAATTCAAATTAGAGACTGTAGCTAAATCATTTGTAAGAGCTTTTCAGTCCTTAACAACATAACAAATATTTTTTGCATCAGCACAAAAAGCATTATCTTTTCTTATAAAATTTCAAGAATCATCTTTTTTTGCAAGATAATAATCTGCTCATAAACAAAGTTTATCTCAAGAAATTACTTTTTCTGCTCAAGAAAACATAGCACAATTAGGAGAAACTATATCTTTTGAAACTCAAACTATAGAATTTTTCATTATATCTTCTGATATAGTTAAAATAACATTTTTAATATTTTCATATAAAGTTCTATTTATATCTGATTTATTAGTTATATATGTAGAGGTAAAATAAACCGACATAATAGAAACCATAATCATAGAAAATATAGAAACTGAAATTATTATTTCTATAAGAGTAAATGCTTTTATGTTATTTTTTATTTTCATAAATTCTTTTTAAAATATTTTATAATCTGTAAATATAGATATTATATCAAAAGTATGGTATCAATTATTATTCCAAGCAACCCTTGAAATAACCTTAAATGAATGTGGATAATCTGGAACTTCTTCTATTTTTATATATTTGTAAAAAGGTGTTTTTTCAGAAGAGCTATCAGAATCACAATAAACATACAAATTATCTGAATTTAAACAAACTCTATATGTATTATTAGATAAAAGATTTTCTCTACCATCTAAAAATGTTACTGATTCGGTAGTTTTTACTGAAAAACTAGTTAAATTTCAAAAATCATTTTCTATTTTATAATAAGCTCCCGTTTTAAATATATTTGTAGGAGAATAAGGAGAACTAGGATTTATAATTTTATAGTTTTGTATTTTTGCAAAATTTGTATCTCTTATATTTCTAACAAGCTCTATTTGCTCTCTAGCCAAAGAAGAAGCAATTATGTAATCTTTATTATACATATTTATATTTGTAGTACTTCTTATAATAGCATAAACAGATATTATTCAAATAATAAATACAAGTATAGCTAGCAAAAGTTCTATAAGAGAAAATGCTTTTTTATTTTGTTTCATTTTATTTATAGTTAACAGTATTTGTTTCTAAATTATAATTTAGAGTCCTTTTTAATGTATCTAAAGTAGTGTCTTTAAAAGCAAGATTAATATCAACTGAACCAGTTAAAGAACTAGAATCTCAAACTTCATTAAAAGAAATAGCTGAAACATTTCAATTAATTGCTTCATAAAAAAACAACAAAGATCAACTTCCCTTTATCAAAATATCTTTTTGAAGTTTTTTTGTTTTTAAAAGACTAGTTAAATCATTTGGCTTAGTTAATGTATCTACAGACTTATTATAAGGATATGTATAAAAATAAACTTGGTGATTTTTACCTGCTTCTGAACTTAAAAAAACTCATATAGATTTATTTGAAAAAACAGATCAAGATTTTGTTTCTACTCATGAAACAGCCAAATTTCTTCACTCATACATAGATTGTGAAATCTCTCTGGAAGCAATTTTTAACTTTGCTTTTTGTTGATAATAATTATATGGTGCATATGTAAGCATCATCATAAAAACCATTATAGTTATTACTATCATAAGCTCTATAAGAGTAAATGCTTTTTTGTTTTTCATAGACTTTTTTTAAAAGTATTTTCAAGATAATACTTTTTTTTGAAAGAAAATCAATTTTGTTTTTGTTAAAAATTTTAAGGAACATATGAGAAACTTCTTCGTAAGAATAAAAGTAAATATTTTTTAGGTAATTTTTTTGATTTTTTAATATTATTCCATAAACTATTAAGGAGATATTGAGAACCAAGAAAAAGGTATTTTACAATTTTATGATTCTGAATCGAGTTCAGAATGACAAATAGCACAGCTCTGCTGTCTTGCTAATGTAACTATGAACTGTAAACTATGAACTGTGAACTACTTTCTACTAGCTACTAGTTAATTTTTAACTACTTTTCTATGTTAATAGTAAACCTAAATCAAGACAAATCAAAAGTGAATAATTACCTATCAAGTACACTTTTAAAACATATAGAAAAAAATCTAGATGAAAATAAAAAATCTATACTTTACCTAAACAAAAGATGAAGTTATACTTCTCTTGTTTGTCCAAATTGTAGCAAAGTTTTTAGATGTAAAAATTGTGATGTTTCACTCTCTATTCATAAAAAAACTATGATCTGTCATATTTGTTGAGCTTCAGAAAAAATAAAAGAAAAATGTGATAATTGTAATTCTCAAAAACTAGAAAAAGTATGAGTTTGAACAGAACAAATAGAAACTTCACTAAAAAAATTATTTCCAAATAATAATATTTTTAGAATAGATACAGATATAGTAAAAAATAAAACTGATAAACAAAAAGCTCTAGAAAACCTAAAAAATGCAGATATAATAATCTGAACAAAAATGATTACAACAGGTTTTGATTTTGAAAAAGTTTGACTTATTTGAGTAATTTTATTTGAACAAGAACTTATTTGAAACAAATATAATACTGAAGAAAAACTATATTCAAACATAAAACAACTACTTTGAAGATGAGAAAGAAAATGAGAAAAAACAGAACTTTTAATCCAAACTTTCATCCCAGAAAATGAAATAATAAAAGATATAAGCTCCTGAAATTATAAAGATTTTTTTATAAAAACCCTAAAAGAAAGAAAACTATTTTCATATCCACCTTTTAAAGAATTTGTTATTTTAGAATACAGAAATAAAGATAAACAAAAAGCCTTTGATTATTCAAAAACTTTATATGAAAAACTAAAAGAATTAAATAATACCAATAATATAGAAATTATTTTTTCAGAAAATGCCTTTAAAAAATATAGTAAATATCACTACAAAATAATTTTAAAATGAGAAAATCTAAGAGAGTTTTTAAAACACATAAAAACTCAGATATTTAAAGATAAAAATTTAAGTGTAATTTTTGAATAAAAAAGTTTTTAACATAAAATTTTATTTAACCTTGATTTTTTTGCATTTTTTGTAATAATAATGTCAAAATTATTATTTAAAAAGAAAATATGAAATTTAGCATAAAAACCGATGTATTAAAAAAAGGACTTGATGCTGTAAATCATGCAACTGCAACCATTACAACAACTCCTATTTTGGAAAATATATTAATAAAAGTAAATTACAACAATATACTTTTAACCTCAAATAACTTAGAAATGGCTATTGAATATATTATATCAGAAAATATAGCCATAGAAAGTGAATGAGCTTTTTGTTTACCAAGCAAACTTTTAACAAACTATATAAACTTAGTTCAAGATGATGAAGTAAAACTTGAACTCCTAAAAGATGATAGTATAGAAATAAAAACATGAAGTTCAAAAATAAAAATTAAATGAATAGAAGCATCAGAATTCCCTCTTATACCAAGTATAAAAGAAGAAGTAAGTCTAAAAATAGCATCAAAAATAATAAAAAAATCTATAGATAAAACTCTATTTTCTAGTGCAGAAGGAAATATAAGACCAACTCTTGCTTGAGTTTTAGTAAATATAAAAGATGATGAAATTATATTTGCTTCAACTGACAGCTTTAGACTCTCTGAATACAAAAAAGCTTTAGAAGAACCATCTTGAAGTAATTTTTCTCAAATAATACCAAGTAAAACTTGTAATCAAATAAAATCTATATTTGCAGAAGATGAAGATATAAAAATAATCTCTGGAGATAATCAAATAGCATTTTTTACAAAAAATATAAAAGTTTATTCTAGACTTTTAAATGGAAAATTCCCTGATTATTCTAATTTTTTCCCAACTTCATATTCTACAAAAGCAGAAGTAAATAGAATCGATTTAATTTCTGCTCTTAGAAAAATAAATCTAATAAGCAGAGAAAATAACTACTCAATAAAAATGAGCCTTTCTTCTTCAAGAGGAATTGAACTTGAAACTTCTGAAACTCAAATTTGAGAATGAGATATAACTCTTGTTTGAGTAATATCTGGAGAAGATAATGTAGTATGAATAAACTCTACTTTCTTCCTAGAAGCTCTATCTGTTATAGATACTACTCATGTTTCTATTAGCTTTGAAAGTCCACTTTCTCCTATTATGATAGTTCCTCTAGCAGATAATGACAAAAAATCTAGAGAAGATTTTAAACATATAATAATGCCTTTAAAAATATAATTCTAAAAAATGGAAAAAACTGATAAAATAAAAGAAATAATACTAAAAATAGAAAAACTAAAAGAATCTCAAAAATATAATGATGCTATAAAACTTGTAGAAGAATCTATAATAAAATACAATTTTGACTATAGACTTTATGAAGAATTAGCAGATATTTACTTATATAGATGAGAGCTTAAAAAAGCCATAAAAGCTATAAATTTTTGACTAGACCTAAATCCAAAATCAGCAACAGGAAATTATTTAAAATGATTTATACTCTTGTCTGAAGACAAAGTAAAAGAAGCTCTTGGTTTTTTAGAAACTTCAAATAATATTATGTGAAATAATCCTGAAGTTCTTAGAAATCTTGGACGGGCTTATGTTATGATTTGAGAAACTCAAAAAGGTATTTCTATACTAAAAAGAGCACTTGTAATATCTCCTGAAGATGAACTTATAACAGAAGACTTAGCTATGGCTTTAATCTGAATAGGTGAATTTTCAGAGTGAAACCTACTACTAAAAAAAATCTGAAAAAAGGATATGCTTTAAAACAGTTATCAGCTGACTAACTGATAGCTGATTTAACTGATAGCTGATAGCTGATTAACTGATAACTGAAAACTGTCTATGAATTTTAAAACTCAAAAAATAGAAGCATCATATATTTGAATGATAGATATTTGAACTTATAAAATTAGAGTTTGAATTTGTAAAATATTCAATAGAGATGTTGAGTTAATAGGTTATGGAGAAAAAAGGCAAGACACAGAAGATATAGATTTACAAGAAATAATAAATTTATCAAATGTCTGTGAAAACATAAAAGAAGCTATAGAAAAAGCAGAGATAGATGCAAAAAGAAAAATCTCAGATTTTATGATAAACTTGCCTACTTCAAACCTATTTTTTGAGTCTGGAAAAATAAATTACATAAGAAAAAATAAAAAAGAAGAATTAGATGAAAAAGAAAGTTATGAAATACTAAAAGAAATAGAAACTAAAATTTTTAGAAACCACTACAAGAGAATTAAAAACACAACTGGATATGAAAAAAATGATCTAAGGCTTATTATAAGTCACCTATCAAAAATTTGGATAGATCAAAAACCCACAAAATCTCTAGTTAAAAAAACATGAGAAGAGATTTCTATCTCTTGTTTAAACATATTTATAACTGAAAATAAACATAATCTAAAAAACTATATTTGAAGCTATATAAATAAAAATATACTAAGAATAATTCCTTCAGAATTTGCATTAATAGAGCTTTTCAACAACAAAAAAAGTATAGTAATTATAGATATATGAAACTCTCATACTTCTGTAATAGTAAAAAAAGATTCAGAAATAATCTGAGCAAAAAAACTAGTTTTTGGTATAAATGACCTGATAAAAAGAATCAGACAAGAAAATAAAATAACTAGAAATAGTATTATTGCAAAAATAGAAAAAGATGAATTTTTAGAAGAAAAAAAAGAATTTTTAGAAATATTTGAAGATATATTAATTATAACTTTAGAAGATATTTTAAAATATGAAATTTGTCCAAATGATTTTTTTATGATAGGTTGATGAGCAAATAAATTTGTAAAAAAATATGTTGAAAACATAAATCTACACAAATACAACTTAAGAATGCTAAAAAAAATAAACTTCGTAAATCCAAAAATAGATTTCCTAGATGATAAAATAACAGAAAATCCAACTTGGATAGATGAAGTTAAATCAAATATAAACATCTTTGCAATGGTGAAAGCAACTCTAAATTTTATTAAAAAAGATAAAAGCAAACTAGAAAGAACTATAAAAAAAATAATTGATGAGATAGTTTAGAAAGAAAAATAGATATTAAGAACTGAGAAATAAGAACTAAGAACTAAAAAAAACAGTTGAAAGTTAACTAATTAACCCTCAACTGTTTTTCTACTTTCAACTAGTTAACTAGCTACTAGTTAACTTCCTACTGTTTTGCTAGTGTAACTATGAACTATGAACTGTAAACTGTAAACTAGCCACTATTTACTTTAACTTGGCTTACTTAGTTCTATCTTCTTAATTTCCTCATCTTCTCAAGTTATTTTCATAACATCTTTTTCCATCATATTAAACTTCTTGTAAGCATTATTATAATGATTAACTGTTGTTCATAAACTATTTCAA
>PDWI01007452.1_pt1 | contig 13271 bp, 14 predicted proteins | sample 1430891 | NCBI WGS metagenome assembly PDWI01 (sample SAMN01162508, study PRJNA174530) | Oral metagenome, whole genome shotgun sequencing project. | biome: Marine environment; feature: Marine mammal; material: Swab sample of the gingival sulcus; isolation source: swab sample of gingival sulcus... | reverse complement strand
CCATTTTCAACAAGGAACCCGACAAGATTTTCAAGCAGGTATTCTTCACCCGACCGCAACTGTAAAAAAGACGGTTCCGCTTCCTGAGGGTGCGGCCAGGTCAAAACAAAATTTTCAAGGGAAACAACAAGTACAACAGGAACCTCCCGCTCACTGAGACAATACAGTGTTTCCCAGCGCTTATTCCATGTCTCGACATGGTTGTCACCGGGAAAATACCCTGGCAGAAAAAACGTATTTTTTTGTGTGAAATCTCCCTTCGGTAACAGAGTACCCGCCAGCTGCGCATAGACCTTAACATCAGAAGCGGTGTTAAGAACCAGTACCACACTTTTTCCTTGATGTACCACCTGCTGCGCAAGCTGAAACTGCGTGAACGGCCCGCTTTTATAAATATGATCAGCAAGCACTCCATTCCCGAACAGAGGCTTGCCGTCAAAGGGAAATAACACCGAAAGTCTCCTCAAAAAGAGAAAGCCGCCTTGAGGCGGCCTTCAAACGACTTTTATCCAAAAACTATACCTGACTCAAAACGTCTCTTTCCTCACTGCTCAGGAGACGATCAAGATCAAGCAAAATAAGCAGCCGGTCTTCCAGCTTTCCAACTCCTTCAATATATTCCGAATCAAGGCCGGCCACAACAGGTGGTGGCGGCTCAACAGTGTTTGCCGGAATACGCAGAACCTGGGAAACAGAATCAACAATAAAACCAACAATCATATTATGGATATTGATAACAACAATTCGGGTATCCTTGTCGTTATCCTTGGAGACCAGTCCAAACCGCTTGCGCAGATCCAAAATAGGAATAACACTCCCGCGTAAATTTATAACGCCTTCAACAAATTCAGGCGCGCGTGGAACGCGTGTAATCTCCAACATACGGATAATTTCCCGTACTTTAAGAATTTCAACACCGAATTCTTCCTCTCCAATACTGAATGTCACCAGTTGCAACAGTTCAGTGTCTTGTTTTTTCCTTTCTTCCGCCATCTTTTCCGCTCCTTCTTGAATAGCAAATGCCGGTCTATTATTTAATGATAGCAACGAATATTGTTCTTGTCAACAAACAGGTTCGCAACGTCCCCATACACGATTTACTTTCTCCCAATCCCAAAATAGGCAAAACCCATTTCCCTGACCATTTGCGGACTATACAGATTCCGTCCATCAAAAAGGGCTGCCTGCCTCAGCTCATTTTTTAGACGGGAAAAATCCGGACTGCGAAACTGGTTCCATTCCGTAACAACAGCCAGGCCGTCAGCTCCCGAAACAGCAGTGTACTGCTCATCAACAATTTCCACAAGCCTGTTTTCATGCAAAACCCGGGCTGCTTTTTTCCCCGCCACAGGATCAAAAGCCCGCACCCGCATTCCCTGCGCTGTCAGTTTTTCAATAACAGCCAAAGACGAAGCCTCACGCACATCATCTGTATTGGCCTTAAAAGCCAGGCCCCAGAGAGCAAGAGTTTTCCCCTTGAGACCTCCCTTGTCCTGAAAATACTGCTCCACATATTCAGCCAGCAGCACCTTCTGGGCATTGTTCACATCATCAACAGCCTGCAACAGTTTCGGCTCAAGGCCTTTTTCAAGGGCTGAACGGGCCAACGACCGAACATCCTTTGGAAAACACGATCCGCCATATCCAACTCCGGGAAACAAAAAATGAGGCCCGATACGCGGATCTTCTATAATTCCTGCACGCACGCTGTTGATATCAGCTCCCAAATGTTCACACAGCCTGGCCATCTCATTGATAAAGGAAATTTTGGTTGCCAGCATACAGTTTGCGGCGTATTTGGTCATTTCCGCACTTTTTATATCCATGACCACCACTTTTTCCCTCTTTCTGGAAAAAGAAGCATACAGCATCCGAAACAGTTCAGCCACATTTTCGTTTTCCGTTCCAACAACAATTCTGTCAGGCTTCATAAAATCATTGACTGCGACCCCCTCTTTCAAAAACTCAGGATTGGAGGCAACATCAAAGTCAATGTCAACCTTTCGCTCTTCCAGTTTTTTCGACACAATCTGGCGAACATGTTCACAACTCCCTACAGGAACGGTTGATTTGGTTACGATAACAATGCTCTTGGAAAGAATTGAGCCAATTTCCTCCGCGGCCTGAAAAACCCCGCTCAAGTCGCAGGAGCCATCTGGAGAAGAAGGCGTCCCGACACATAAAAAAACCATCAGAGCGGATCGCAACCCTTCTTCAAGGGCTGTGGAAAAAACAAGGCGGCCTTCCCGTACATTACGCCGGACAATTTCTTCCAGCCCCGGTTCAAAAATCGGCAGCTCAAGTTTTTGCAGCCCCGCGATTTTGGCGGCATCCGTATCCACACAAACAACAGTATTCCCCATTTCCGCGAAACAGGCTCCTGTAACAAGGCCAACATAACCAGTTCCTACAATACAAATATGCATATCAGTTTCCTTCTACCCGCTGCCAGAAAAAGATCCCTTCTTTGGGAGCCCGCACCAGCACAGTCTTCTCTCCTGATTGTCCGCTCAGGAGCAAAACCGGTTTTCCATTTTTTTCTCCCAGGGTCATGTTTTCAAACATGCCGGGAATCATCCGGGCAGCCATGGATTTTTCTTTTACGCAATCCTTTTTGTCAATTATTCCATCAGCATTGGCATCAAAAACCGGCCGGGAAAATACTCCGCCAACACAGGCCCGCAGGGCAAAAACAGCACTTGTGCCGGGAGAAGATCCGGTTGCGGGCACAAAAGAAAAAGCAAAAAGCGTTCCAGCCCGCACCAAAACCTTGTTTGTAATTCGCTCCCCGAAGCGTCCCCCTATACCCGGCAGATTGACATACCAGCCAAGATGATTCGCTTTTGGGTGCTTCTCCTTCTCTTTCCACCATACAGGTAAAAAATCTGTTCCTGTCCTGTATGCCTCATTCACATTTTCAAGACGGTGTTCAAGCAAGGTCGCCGGAGGATCAGAAGGAGCCGCTGCTGACAAAGAAAAAGGAGCCTCCGCCGGAGGAAAAAGCTGACCTTTTGCGGCATCAAATCTTCCCAGGCGCCAGTTTTTGCCCCCTCTGTCCCACACGACATACAAACTTTGCTGCCTGTTATCCTGCCAGTCATGTTCATCCAGGAATCTGCCGGTGCCAAAACTGACCAGCACACCCGGCCGGGAACAATGCCTGAATACATTTGGCGCCGCCGTGATTGGCTGACGGTGACCAGCACAAGAAGCGGTAAAGAGCAGGACCGAAGAAGCAGATTGCCACTGAACGTGAGAACCTGCTAGAAAAAATTTCCAGATATTGCCGCGCAGATCCCCGGCATAGCCGACATCAGCCCGGTCATCACCATTACTGTCAACAAGGGTCACAGAACAGATGCCGTTTTTTTCTTTTTCTTCAAAGGCAAAAGAGGCCAGAACAGCACCATCCGCCAGATCAGAAACAACCACTCCGGCCTTACCTGTCTTGCTGTTACAGCCATTTCCCGCAGCCACAATCCAGGGATGATCAGGGTCATTACTTCTGGCGATCACCGGACGGCCGCATATATTTCCTGTGTCTTCCTCCGCGGCATCCTGCTGCCAGAGAATCTTCCCCTTCTCCTGCAAGGCCAGCCTGCGACCGTCATCACTGACCAGAAAAGACGAACTTTTCCAGCCCTGTCCGGTATCTGCCAGGACTTTTTTCCAGACCCTGGCCGGTTCCTGCGCGCCAGCAAAATCCTTCCCAAAAATCAGGCCCCCAAAACAAACCCAAGCAACCAGACCTTGCCAGAAAATATGACTAATTCGCAACCTTTCGCACTCCTATACGAATAACAGGCCCATAGGGACTTTTCTTTGCCCGGGCAAAAAAATGAAACTCCTGTATCTTTTCCGCACTGACATCAAGGCTGTCAGACCAGGACGGGCCAACAGGCTGACACAGAACAAAGGCATCAGGTAACAGGCCTAAATCGTTTGCTTTCCACTGCTCTTCGCTCAGCGCCAAATTTTCAAAATCCAGACCGCTTGCCTGAACCAGGCACTTTTGGACAAAAGCTGTTCCATTTTCTTTCAGCAGCCTGGCCGCGGCTTTCAAAGCGCCCGCTTCAGCTAAAGCCAGTTCACGGGTATAGAGCCGGCTGTTCCTGGCGATATCCAGTCCGCACCGGGCCTGGTGCGCCATACTCAGAGCCATACAGCCCAACAGGACAAGCAAAATAAGAGCGGTGATAGTCACAAATCCCGATGTTCTGGTCATTTTTCCTTCACCTTGGTCAACCGGTATTTCTGGGTATGTTTTCCGTCCCAGCTCACAGTAACGGTTATATCTTTTACCCTGAGTGCGGCTTGCTCCTCAAGGCTCACGTCAACTTCATATTGAACCCGTCCCAGGGACTGATGGAACTTTTTTTCCACACACTGCGCGTATGGCATGGCTGCCAGCTCATCCATTGTTGATCTGGCCAGAAAAGACGCGTTGGCCGCGGCTTCTCCCAGAGTAATATCCTGTACAGCCCTGGTCTGCATACCAGCAAATGCCAGAATGCCAAGAGAAAGAAGAAGCACCCCGATCAAAACATCAGGAAAGGTAAATCCGTTTCGCGCTGGCATTTTTCCCTCAAAAATTCAATGAGTTGCGCACCCGCACCCATTCCTGCAAACAGGTTTCCTTGTTTTTCTGACCAAAACGCCCTTTTACCTGGCCACATAATTTCACCCTGACAGCAATAATCTCGCCCAACCGCCCAGCAGGATTTCCAGTTTCTGTTCCGTCCCGTAAAAGATACAAAAAGCCAAGACTGGTCATTTTTATCTTTTTACTTTTCACGGTTAAGGGTTGCCAATGCTGTCCTCCTGTAGAATAACGCTGAATATACTTTTTTTTGTGCAGCCGGTAGCCAGCATACTCCAGGTCGCCCTTCAATTCTCCGTCACCATTCGCGTCAAGTGTAAAGACAATCTGTTGCGGCCCGCAGCCGGTTCCACCAAAAGCAGTAAACCCAAAACTCCCGGTTCCCTGCGGATCAAGCCCGGCCATACGCAGTTCATAGCCCATCTGGGTAAGTACCATACGCATTTCCTGCCCCAGCAAGGCAAGATCCGACTGCACACCATACAAACGGGTACTGCCGGCAAAAAAAGCAGTCATGGCAGCCAGAACAGCCAGGGCAATCCCGGCTGCCAGTAAAAATTCCACCAAAGTAAAACCAGTTCTGTGTGCGATATTTTTTTGTTTCATTTATTTGGCTGAATACGGGCAACCCCATTTTTACTGATAGCTATGCTACATTTCTGCTCCATATTCCTTAAGCGAAGGCTCCTGCCGAAATTTCCTTTCATCAGAAAACCACGCGAATTGAGGACGAGAGGGTTCTCATTTGAAAAATTCGTTTCTCCCCGTAACTGGAGATCTCCGGGATAGTCAGCAAACACAACATGCCCAAGCAACCGGTCATCATCTGAAAAAACCTTGTCGCCATTCCTGTCCAAAAACACATAAAACCTCTTTGGACTGACACTCAGCACGACCCTTGATCTGCTTCTCATGGCTGTCATTCGTCCCTTGTGTATCAAAAAACAAATATCCCGCGCAGCAGTATTGATACCCCAGGCCGACTTCCAGCGCGGCATAAAAAAATTTCCCACAGCCAGCAAAACAGAGCTGAAAAAAAGAATGAGCACCAGCTCCAGCAAGGTAAAACCATCAGACATGAGAGTAAATTCACAATGTTGGCGGTAAACAAAAATAAAGGTATATACTCTTTTCATTATGGAGAAAGAAATAAATGTCAATCAACAGGGACGCCAGGGCCAACCTTTCAACCTGCTCAACTGGCTTGTTAACAAATTGCACATGCTGGGAAAAAAATGATTGTTGGTATGGGATTTGACCTCATAGAACTGTCCAGAGTTCAAAAGAGCTATGAACGCTTTGGTAAAAAATTTCTGCACAAGGTATATACTGAACACGAAATCAGTTCCTGTCCGCCAAATCCAGTCCCGTACCTGGCAGCCCGCTTTGCAGCCAAGGAAGCCGCGGTCAAGGCTCTTGGGACAGGATTTACCCGCGGTATCAGTCCCAGACATATTGAGATAACAAACCATGTTTCGGGAAAGCCCCAACTTGCTTTTTTATACCGGGCAAAAAAGCAGTATGAGACAACTGGCGCGACCAGGATTCACGTCAGCCTGTCACACGACCGAAATACAGCCGGAGCAGTTGTCATTCTGGAATGTCTTGCGTAAGGTAAGATTTTTTACGGAAAGACTGCTCCCTCAAACCTGCACAGGAGAAAAAATGTTTGCACCACTCCCAACGCCTGCGGAAATAGCTGTATGGGAAAAATTAACCATCGAAGACTTCGGCCTGCCAGGACTTGTCCTTATGGAAAGTGCGAGCCGGGAAGCCCTTTATGTTTTGCAGCAGCATTTCGGCGACCTGCGCGGCCGCTCAGCAATCTTTTTTGCTGGCCCAGGAAATAATGGCGGGGATGCTTTTGCCCTGGCCCGACATCTGCATAACCTGGGTTGCAAGGTTCTCATCTTACATATGAAGCATAAAAAAGACTACACTGGCGACAGCGCGCTGCAACTGGGCATGGTTGAACAGCTTGGCGTGGCCTGTTCCTATCTTCCTGAATATGATATTGATCTGCTCCCTTCCATTGATATTGTTGTGGACGGACTTTTCGGCACCGGACTCTCAGGAGAAATTCGCGAAGACAGATTGCGCTGGATAAAAAGAGTCAACCGGGTTGGCCGGGACGCCTTTGTGCTTTCTCTGGATATTCCTTCCGGTATCAACGGCGTAACAGGCGAACCCATGCCTATCGCGGTCAAAGCGGATGTGACCATTACTTTTGAAGAGGCCAAACTGGGGCTTTTTCTGCCTCCGGCCAAAGAATTTACAGGCCAGCTTGTTATCGGCAAGATCGGTATTCCCCGCTCCCTGAAAGCCCAAAATCCATGCAAGCATGTTGCTGTTACAAAAAAAATTCTGCAAAAAATTGCAACTCCCAGTCCAACCATGTACAAGGGAAAAGCCGGACACTTATTGATCATCGGCGGATCAGCCGGTTTAAGTGGCGCACCGGCCCTGACCGCTCTTGGAGCCCTTCGTTCAGGCGTAGGTCTGGTTACCGTGGCCAGCCCGGAAGGTCTGTGTCCTGAAATCAAAAACGGTTTTCCCGAAATCATGACCCTGCCTCTGACTACGGGCAAAGAATGGAACCAAGAGTGCATGGAAGCTCTGCGGCCGCATCTGGATAAATTCAGCAGTGTTGTCATTGGGCCGGGTCTTGGCCGCAGCCAGGGCGCGCATGGTTTTTTACACGAATACATGAAAGCGCCTCATCTGCGCACCATCTATGATGCTGATGCCCTGTATTTTCTGGCTCAGGACGAAACTCTTGCTGCCGGCCTGGATACGAACTGTATTTATACTCCTCATCCGGGAGAAATGGCTGCTTTTTTTGATGTTACGCCTAAAAAAATCAATCTGAGCCGCATAACATACGCCAAAGATTTCACCGAACGCTTCCCTGGCACGCTTATCCTGAAAGGAGCGGCGACCATTATTGCCTCCAGTCAAAAAGAGGCCCCGCTCTATGTTTCACCTTTTACCACCCCGTCTCTGGCGGTAGGCGGTTCAGGCGATGTTTTGGCCGGCATCGCGGGGAATCTGCGTGGACAGGGATTTTCAACCATTGATACGGCGGCACTGGCTGTTTACTGGCACGGACTGGCCGGACAAAAACTGCTGCAGGAATTTCCCCTGCGCGGCAATCTGGCCCGTGAAATTGCCCATCAACTTCCTTTTGTTATTCAGGAGGCTTCTCATGCTCACAGCAAATGATATTATGACCAAAAATCCAATAACAGTTTCCCCTGACACAAAAATCGCCAAGGCTGTCAATATTCTTCTGGAAAAAAAGATCAATGGCTTGCCTGTAGTTGATGATACAGACAAGCTCGTTGGTATCCTCTGTCAGAGTGATCTGGTTGCCCTGCAAAAAACACTGCCTCTGCCTTCTGTTTTTTCTTTTATGGACGGATTTTTTCCAACAAGTTCACTGACAAACCTGGAAAAAGATCTGAATAAGATTTCTGCGGTAACAGTGGGCGATGCCATGACACCAAAACCCCATACAGTTTCGCCCCAAACTCCTCTGGAAGCCATTGCTTCCCTTATGGTTGATGAAAAATACCACACCCTTCCGGTTGTGGACGGGCAGCGCCTGGTTGGGGTTGTAGGCAAGGAAGATGTACTGCGTTCCCTGATCAGCCAAGGGAAATGATTCTTCTCGACTCTTTTTACCGGACAAAACAACTGGGACAGTATCTGGCCGACATCCTGCCAACCTGCCAGCCAATGCCGGCCCTGTTGCTGGATGGTGAACTGGGTGCCGGTAAAACAACGCTGACCAGAGAACTTGTCCTGCATTTACCGGGTGGAGAACAGGCAGAAATTTCAAGCCCCACATTCACTTTGGTCAACATATATCCTACCTGTCCGCAGGTAGCGCATTTTGATCTGTACCGCCTTGAACACAGCGGCTTTGACCAGGATCTGGAAGACATTTTATTTGATGCCTCCTTTCTGGTTATTATGGAATGGAGCTGTTTTTTACCAGACTTTCTGCTCCCGGAAAATCGGCTCCACCTTCACTTTACAACCGCAGGAAACAGCAGGCAGGTCAGATGTAAAGCCAGCGGCAGAAGCGGCCAAACCGCTCTTGTCCGGCTTGAACAACATATAAACAACTCAAGGAGCAGCAAGTAAATGCGACTTTTAGTTCAAAAATTTGGAGGTACGTCAGTTGCTGACGCTGATCGTCTGCTGCAGGTCAAGGACAAGGTCTGCCAGGGCTTTGACCGCGGATTTGACAAGATCATTGTTGTACTCTCGGCTATGTCCGGTGAAACAAACCGCCTCATCAGCCTGGCAAAAGAACGCTCCCCCAATCCAGATTCAGCGGAAATGGACAGCCTTGTCTCTACAGGCGAACAGGTTTCCGTGGCCCTTTTTGCCATGATGCTCAAGGATAACGGAATCAAGGCACGTTCTGTCCTTGGTTTTCAGATTCCGATACTCACTGACGCGGATTTTGGTTCAGCCCGTATTCTGGACATTGATACCCAGCAAATTGAGCAATTTTTCAGGCACTATGACGTGCTGGTTGTTGCCGGTTTTCAGGGCTGTACCGCCGCAGGGCGTATCACCACTTTGGGCCGGGGCGGATCTGACACGTCTGCCGTAGCCCTGGCCGCGAGCATGCAGGCCGAACTGTGCGAAATTTACACAGATGTTGAAGGCGTTTACACAACAGATCCCAATATCTGTTCAAAAGCCCGAAAAATTGACCGCATCAGCTATGATGAAATGCTTGAAATGGCCAGCATGGGAGCAAAAGTCCTGCAAATCCGCTCTGTGGCATTCGCGAAAAAATACAATGTTCCGGTTCATGTGCGTTCTACTTTTTGCAACAACACGGGAACTCTACTTATTCAGGAGGATCAGAATATGGAAACAGCCATGGTTTCTGGCATTGCCTATGACAAGGATCAGGCCAGAGTGACACTTGTTGATGTTCAGGACAATCCCGGCATTGCCGCCCGGATTTTCACTCCGGTCTCTGCGGCTGGAATCGTAGTGGATATGATCGTACAAAATCCCAGCCATGACGGTCTCACTGACATGACTTTTACAGTTCCCCGCGCCAGCCTGGATAAGACACTTTCTATCCTTAACAATCTGAAAAAGGAAATAGAGTTCGGAGAAATCCTGCATGACAACTCCGTGAGCAAGGTTTCTGTCATCGGAGTCGGTATGCGCAACCATTCCGGAATTGCCGCCATTACATTTTCCACCTTACGGAATGAAAACATTAATATTATGATCATCAGTACATCTGAAATCAAAATTTCCTGTCTTATCGAGGAAAAATATACTGAACTGGCCATACGCGCGTTGCACGAAGCTTTTGGTCTGGATAAAACAGACTGAGCTGAACGCGAAACAAAAAGGACGAATTGTACAGCATGACCCAGATCACGATCTATGACACCACCCTGCGTGATGGTTCCCAGGCCGAGGAACTGAGCCTGACCTGTGAAGACAAGATCCGGTTGGCCTGCCATCTGGATAAACTTGGTATCCATTATATAGAAGGAGGCTGGCCAGCCTCCAACCAGCGGGATAAAAAGTTCTTTCAGGACATCAGGGAGCACAAGCTGAAAAACGCTCGTATCGCGGCTTTTGGCAGCACTTGTCAGGTCGGTTCCAGACCGGAAAAAGACACCAACCTGCTTGAGCTTATTGCCAGCAAGGCTCCGGTGTTGACAGTTTTTGGCAAAACCTGGGAAGTCCATGTCCGTGAAGCCCTTGATACCACGCTGAAAAAAAACCTGGAACTCATCTCCAGTTCCCTGGCCATGCTGCGTCAGCACACGGCAGAACTCTTTTTTGACGGCGAACACTTCTTTGACGGATACAAGGCCAACCCCGCGTATGCCTTGGCCTGTCTGAAAAAAGCTGTCCAGGCCGGGGCAGACCTGCTTGTTCTGTGTGACACCAATGGCGGCACCATGCCGGAAGAGGTCAAGGAAATTGTAAGCAATGTCGCAGCACAGTTTCCAGACACCCCGCTTGGCATCCATACCCACAACGACTGTGAACTGGCTGTTGCCAACACAATCACTGCCGTGCAATGTGGAGCGACACAGGTTCAGGGCACAATCAACGGATACGGGGAACGCTGCGGAAATGCCAATCTCTGTTCCATCATCCCCTGTCTGCAACTGAAAATGGGCTATTCCTGTCTTGCAGACGACCATCTCCCGCTTCTGACCCAAACGGGCCTGTTTGTCGCGGAAATCGCCAATGTCCGTGCCTTTCACCGCCAGCCTTTTATTGGTCATTCAGCCTTTGCCCACAAGGGCGGTGTTCATGTCAGCGCGGTACGTAAAAACGCCAGTACCTATGAACATATTGATCCGCAACGCGTAGGCAATAAACGGCGCATCATTTTATCTGATCTGGCTGGACAAAGTAATATTCTGTTCAAGGCCAGACAATTCGGATTTCAACTCGACAAGGGCGATCCCTTTGTGCTGGAGTTGCTTGCGGAACTCAAAAAGCGTGAAGCCCAGGGCTATGAGTACGCAGCGGCTGAAGCCTCTTTTGAACTGCTGCTCAACCGGTCTTTGGGCCGGGCCCGCAATTATTTTTCCCTGCTGGCCTTTCATGTACTGGACAGGAAACAGGACGGCGCGCCTGTCACCGAGGCCATACTCAAGGTGAAGGTTGGCGGCATTATCGAACATACAGCCGCAGAAGGAGACGGCCCTGTTAACGCCCTTGATAACGCCCTGCGGAAAGCTCTGGAAAAATTTTATCCCAAGCTCAAGGAAATGAAACTCATGGACTTCAAGGTGCGGGTGCTGCCGTCTTTTACAGAGGGAGGATTTTCAGGTACAGCCTCAAAAGTGCGTGTACTGGTTGAATCCGGCGACAAGCACAGCCGATGGACAACTGTTGGCGTCTCAGTCAACATTATTGAAGCCAGTTGGCAGGGACTGGAAGATTCCATTAACTACAAATTGTTCAAAGACGATCAGGAAAAGCTGACCCGCGCTATCCGCGAAATCTGATACCATGCCGCCCGATATCCCATTAGCTGAACGTATCCGCCCAACAAACATCAAAGAATTTTGCGGACAGGAACATCTGAAAGACCGCCTGGTCGCCATGGGCCAGAGTCGTCTGTCAAGTCTGCTTTTTTTTGGCCCTCCAGGCTGCGGCAAATCCACAATTGCTCTTTTACTGGCTGCCACACAGGGCAAAAAATTTTTGCGTTTAAGCGCGCCGGAAACAGGTATTGCCAACCTGCGGAAACAGATTCAAGGCATGGAAATCCTTATTTTGGACGAACTGCACCGCTTTTCCAAAGCCCAACAGGACTTTTTTCTGCCCTATCTGGAAAACGGTTCTTTGACCTTGCTGGCGACAACCACAGAAAATCCATCATTTTGTATCACGCGCCAACTTCTTTCCCGTCTGCATGTCCTGCGTCTGCGGCCTTTAAGCCACAGCGAACTGCTGGCTATTGCCAGGAGGGGCATGACAAGGCTTACCACGACGCTCCCTGATGACAGCCTTGACCTGCTGACCTCTGTTTGCGGCGGAGATGCCCGCACCCTGCTCAACCTGGTGGAATACGCCTGTGGCCTGGAAGAAGAAAAACGTCAGGCCGGCCCACTGAAAGATCTGCTGCCGGAAATCATTTTGCGCGGCGACCGGGACGGCGACCATCATTATGAACTGGCCTCCGCCCTGATAAAATCTATTCGCGGCAGCGATCCTGACGCGGCTGTTTATTATCTGGCAGCCATGCTTGAATCCGGTGAAGACCCCCTTTTTGTCTGCCGCCGCCTTGTTCTTTCGGCTTCAGAAGATGTAGGACTGGCCGATCCAGCCGCCCTGCCTCTGGCTGTTGCCTGCTTACAGGCCGTACAAAATATCGGCATGCCGGAAGGCTTTATTCCCATGTCTGAAACCGCGATCTATCTGGCCCTGGCTCCCAAAAGTAACAGTGCCTATGCCGCGTACCGTACAGCGCAAAAAGAAATCAAATATAACGGTGCCCAGCCAGTTCCTTTGCATCTGCGCAACGCCTCTACCGCCCTGCAAAAAGAATGGGGCTACGGCAAAGGCTACAAATACCCGCACGCCTTTCCAGGAGCCTGGGCCCAGCAGGATTATCTGCCGCCCCAAGTGCAAAACAAGACCTTTTACCAACCCAAAAGCGAGGGCGCGGAAGCACGCCTGAACGCCTGGATTCAAAACAAACGTAAAAAATAGTCTTACGCAGCCAGCCTCCAGGCCAGGTAAAATTTTTGCAGAATGGCCGCCGCCATGCAGGTACTGTGATGACAACAGGACATTTTGGCCAGCTCCATTACGTAAACAGGATTTTTTACTCTTTCCTGCTGGTTCTGCCAACATTTATACTGGACTTACTTTCCCACTTAGCAAGAATGCGAATATCCTGCCTCACCTGCTGTTGCCTTATTATATTTTAAGTTGACAATTCTACATATTTCATTAAATAAATTGACTTCATAATAGAAGAATCTTTTTTGATATCTTGAAGATATAACAATTTTAGTAAGGTTTTTCAAAAAGTTTCTTTATATTTATTAACATTTTTACAAGGAGAACGCATGGTAGTGAAGCTGTCGAAATATTTTTTCATGTTTGTCGCAATCGCACTTTTACTGGTCAGTTTTTTTGAACCAGCTTT
>PDWI01007451.1_pt1 | contig 13272 bp, 15 predicted proteins | sample 1430891 | NCBI WGS metagenome assembly PDWI01 (sample SAMN01162508, study PRJNA174530) | Oral metagenome, whole genome shotgun sequencing project. | biome: Marine environment; feature: Marine mammal; material: Swab sample of the gingival sulcus; isolation source: swab sample of gingival sulcus... | reverse complement strand
TGGTAGTGGAAATGGACTAATCCACAGTATCTATTTCTAGCATAGACGATACGTGTTAAAAGGTAAAGTCTGCTATGACTTAATTATACGAGTGGAAAGCGGAAAGTAGAAAGCAAAGTCAAATTCAAAATCGAGATCTCTCCACTTCGCTTCACTATGTTCTGCTCCGGTCGAGATGACAACTTGTTTTCATTTCGAGTGAAGCGCGAAGCGCGTAATCGAGAAATCTCGGGTTAGATTCTCCTTTCTACTTTCAGCTTTCAACTTTCAACTGACAAAGGCGCAGCCGATGTCATTAAACAGTAATGAAAAGAGGAGTAAATGGAAAATAACAAAAAAGCGTTATTATTAGTTAGCTTTGGCACAACTTATAACGACACCAGAAAAAAGACAATTGACGTGGCAATTGCCGATTTTAAGCGGGCCTTTCCCGATTATGACGTCTTTAATGTCTTTACCTCGCGCGTTGTCAAATACATTCTAAAAAAACGCGATGACTATTTCGTATATAATCTTGACGAGGTCTTTAAGCACCTTAAAGAAAACGGCTACAGCGAAGTGTTGGTGCAGTCAATGCACATCATTAACGGCTTTGAATCGCGTTTAGTCGCCCAAAAAGTAGCTGATAAGGCGGCAGATTTTGAATCGGTTAAATTTGGCACGGCACTGTTTAGTCAATACGATGACTATATTAAATTAATTGAGGCAATCGAACCGACTTTTCCGACCTGTGACGACGATTCAGCCATCGTTATGATGGGGCACGGCACTGACCATCCATCGCATGCCACCTATATGATGCTGGAAAAACTGTTACACAAACGGGGACATCGTCATGTTTTAATCGGTACCATTGAAGGGTATCCATATATTGAAGATGTCATCGAAACACTCGAAGAAAAACAGATAAAAAAAGTAATATTAATGCCGCTATTAATCGTCGCCGGCGACCATGCTCTCAATGACTTGGCCGGTGATGAAGACGACAGTTGGAAACAAATACTGCTCGCCAAAGATTATCAAGTTGACATTATCAACAATAGCATTGGCGAATTATCAGCTGTGCGTAATATATTTATCGAGCACGCCAAGTTGGCGCGTGACGGCAAGACATTTATGATGTCAGAAGGTAAAAAGTATCGTCCGGCACATTAGATAAGAGGAAATTATGAAAGAGTATCGCGTCGTAAACGGTAAAAAGTTTAGTTATGGTTTTACAACTGGCACTTGCGCGGCAGGCGCGGCCAAAGCCGCTGTTATCATGCTATTAAAAAAGCATCGCATACAGTGGGTTGATATAACTTTACCGGCCGGTGATAAAATTTCGTTAGAGGTGACCGGTATTACTGAAAGCGATGATTTTGTCAAATGCGCCGTTATTAAAGATGGCGGCGACGACCCCGATATGACGCATGGCATGTACGTCTATTGTCAAGCACAGTTTAGTGAAGTCGCCGACGAAGTTAAAATCGTCGGTGGTGAGGGCGTCGGCAAGGTGACTTTACCGGGTCTAAAAATACCGGTTGGTGAGGCGGCGATTAATCCGGTGCCGCGTGAAATGATCGATTATTCGGTACGCGAAGTATTGCCGGTCGGCTGCGGTGTCATTATTACCGTCAGTGTACCGGACGGTGCCGAGGTTGCCAAAAAAACCTATAATCCGCGGCTTGGCATTGTCGACGGCATTTCTATTTTAGGTACATCGGGCGTAGTTGTGCCGATGTCCGAAGAGGCTTGGCGCGATGCCATCGAACAAGAAATATCGATTTTGCGGGCGCGGGGTGCAACGCTAGGCAGTTTGGTATTTGGCAATTACGGCGAAGTCTATGCCAAAAAACATCTCAATATCCCACAGCGTAAAATAGTTAAAATCAGTAATTTTGTCGGTTATTTCTTAGAAAAATCAGTCGAGTACGACATCAAAAAAATTGTCTTTATTGGCCATATCGGCAAGTTGATTAAGGTCAGTGCCGGTATTTTTAATACCCATAGCAAAGTGGCCGATGCTCGCATGGAGGTATTGACCAGCCATCTGGCAATGGCCGGTGCACCACAGCAACTATTGCATGAAGTCTACGGCAGTAAGACGACAGACGGCGCACTTAGCTTAATTAAAGCAGCCGGTTTTGAACATATTTTTAAAACCATTGCCAATCGTTGTAGCGAGCGCTGTTATTTATACACCCACGAACAATTAGAAGTCGCCACCGTGCTGTTTGGCAATCGCGAAACGGCCTTGGCGGTAAGTGATAATTGTGAGCAAATATTGGAGGAACTACTCAATGAATAAGCCGACAATCGACGTCGTTGGCGTTGGCCCGGGTAATCCGGCGCTTTTGACCAAGCTGGCCGAACAAAAGATAAAAGCGGCCACCTTTTTAGTAGGTGGTACGCGTCATCTAGAAATGTTTTTAAGTGAGGGGCAACAGTCGCTGGCGATTAAAAACAATTTAACAGAGGTCGTTCAAGTAATTGGTGAACACTGTACGAGCGAAAAAATATGTGTGCTGGCCTCGGGTGATCCTGGCCTTTATAGCATTGCGACCTATTTAGTAAAAAAAATGCCGACCGTTGACGTTAAGATTGTGCCGGGCATCAGTGCCTATCAGTATTTTTGTGCGCAGCTCGGCGTCGCATGGCAAGAAATAAAGATAAACAGCGCCCATGGCAGAGAGTTAAAGCAGCTCTATCGCGATATTGCTGAACATCAGCGCGTCATCGCCTTTACCGGTTCAAATTGTCTACCGCAAGACATCGCGCGCTTGTTGATGGCGCGCGGCATTGACAATGTCAAACTGACAGTTGGCGAAAATTTATCCTATGAAAATGAGCGTATCGTCAGCGGCAGCCCACAAGAGATTGCCCAATTACAGTTTGTTTCACTGTCGATGTTGTTAATCGAAAATTTAGTAGATGATAAACAAGCGTTGTTTAACCATTATCCAATCGGCATTGACGACGCCAATTTCTTGCGCGCTAAAGTGCCAATGACTAAGTCAGAAGTCAGGGCGGTGACGATGTCAAAATTACAGCTGACTGACGAGGCGGTTATCTACGATATCGGCGGTGGCAGCGGCTCTGTTTCAGTAGAATGCGCCTTGCTCTGTCGCGGCAGTCGCGTTATTACCATCGAGCGCAAAGCCGAGGCAGTTGACTTAATTAAGCAGAATATCGCCCATTTTAAAATTGATAATATCGACGTCATCAGTGGCCTTGCGCCTTGTGACATCAGTCGTTATCCGGCGCCGAGCCATGTCTTTATCGGCGGTACGGCCGGTAATATGCAAACCATTATCAGCTGGCTTAAGCAAAAATCAGCTCAGTTTCGCATCGTCATCAATGCCGTAACGGTCGAAACGGTTTATGAGGCGATAACCACCTTAAAGGCCGAAGGCTTTAGCGATTTAGATATTACGCAGTTGGCGGTATCAAAAGGGCGTAAAGTAGGCCCGAAACACCTTATGGAGGCGCATAACCCAATTTATATTATCAGCGCTAATTTAGTAGGTGAAGCCTCATGAAAGTCGCCGTCTACGGCCTAACAAAAGGCGGCTCGGCCCTGGCAGTAAAGCTGGGCACAAAGCTAAACTGGCAAGTCTATGTCAAATACGCTGCCGATCAGTCGGCTACGCATATTCATCTAATCGATCGGCCAATTAAAACGCTGATTGCCGAGCATTTTAAACAGTATGACTTTTTAGTCTTTATAATGGCAACCGGTATAGTCGTGCGAACGATTGCGCCTTTAATACAATCAAAGACAACTGACCCGGCTGTAATCGTGATCGATGAAAAGGGTAAACACGTTATCAGCTTGTTATCGGGGCATATCGGTGGCGCCAATCAATTTGCCGTCACGATTGCCGAACAAATCGGTGCGACGCCGGTGATTACGACGGCGACTGACCTCAACCAGACGCTGGCTTTTGATGTAATCGCCGTTAAAAATGGCTACAGTATTGCCAATATAAAAAGCCTAATGCATATCAGTCAGGCGATGATTAATCGCGATCCGGTTGGCCTGTATTGCAGTCAGCCAATTCAAGGCGAGTTGCCTGATAATCTGGTACTGGTCGACGAGCCGACAAAAATGACATTACCCTATAATGTCGCCGTCACAGAACAATGCGTTGAGCAAACGGCAAATCATACCTTGCATTTAGTACCGAATAGTTTGGTGGTCGGCATCGGCTGTCGCAAGGGTAAAACTAAGGCGCAAATTGAGGCTGCGCTGACAGCTGTCTTTGCGGAACATCAGCTTGATAAACGGGCGATACACCATATTGCAACGGTTGATGTCAAAAAAGACGAAGTCGGCCTAATTGAGTTTTGTCAGGCGGCGGGCTATCGATTAGATATTATCGACCGTCCGCGTATCGCAGCGATTGAAGATCAGTTTGGCGGGTCATCCTTTGTCAAGCAAACGATTGGCGTCGGCGCGGTGGCTGAACCCTGTGCTTATTTGAGCAGTGAGGCCGGTGAAAAACTGGTCGGCAAGCAAAGATGTGGTGGCATTTCAATAGCGGTTTACCGGATGGTTAAGGCGATGAAAATATATTAAAGTGGAAAGTGGAAAGTTGAAAGTGGAAAGGAAAAGCGTTGAAACGTTGGCATAGCCAACGCTATTTGATAAGAAAGTGGAAAGTGGAAAGCGGAAAGTGGAAAGGAAAAGCGTTGAAACGTTGGCATAGCTAATAAGTAGAAAGCAAAATCAGAAAGTGCTTTCCACTTTCAACTAACAAAGAAATGGAGTTATTATGAGTAAAATTTATGTTGTTGGCATGGGACCCGGTTTAATTGAACATATGACACCAAAGGCCAAACAGGCTTTGGCCGATTGTGACATTATCGTCGGTTACAAAGTTTATATTGATTTATTAAAAGACGAGTACCCCGATAAAGAGATGCGCAAATCGGGTATGCGCAGTGAAATTGATCGCTGTAAAGAAGTGTTGGCGCTGGCTTTAGACGGTAAAAAAGTCGGTTTGGTCAGCAGTGGTGACAGTGGCGTCTACGGTATGGCTGGCCTAATGTATGAAATTGCCGGCGACCAACCGGTCGAGGTTGTCATCGTACCCGGTGTTACGGCGGCCAATTCGGCGGCGGCGGTATTGGGTGCACCGCTGATGCACGATTATGCGACAATTAGCTTAAGCGACTTATTGACGCCGCTTGATGCCATTTACAATCGCATCGATAAAGCGGCTGACTCAGATTTTGTAATTTGTCTGTATAATCCAAAGAGCAAGGGGCGTCCTAAATATATCGACGAAGCGCGCGATATCATTCTAAAGTATCGCTCACCGCAAACGCCGGTCGGCATTGTCAGAAACGCCGGTCGCACCAATCAGTCTTACGATATTACGACCCTACAAGATATGCTCAGCTGCGAAATCAATATGTTCGCCACGGTTATCATCGGCAACTCTAAAACCTATGTCAAGCACGGCAAGATGATTACGCCGCGCGGTTATGAAAATAAGGGGACAATGTGAAAATACTGGTAATTGCCGGCACTGAAGACGCACGTCTTTTTGTTAGAGAGCTGGCTAAGTTGTCGGTCGATATTACGGTTACCGTAACGACCGACTATGGCGCCTCTTTAATAGAGAGCCAGCCCAATGTTGCCGTTGAAATCGGCAAATGGGATGACAATAAAATGCAGCATGAACTAGCGGTGCGCGCCATTGAGTTATTGGTCGATGCCAGTCATCCCTATGCCAAAAACGCCTCTGAAAATGCCATTAAGGCGGCACAAGCTGCCGGCATTCCCTATTTGCGCTACGAACGACCGTCTGTTTTAATAGAGCACGATGATATCGACCTAGTGGTTGACTATCAGCAGGCGGTTGAACTGTGCAATCAATACGAGGGCAATATTCTGTTGACGATTGGCTCAAATCTACTGCCGACCTTTGCCGAGGGGGTAGAGGGCTTTAGCGACAGAGTGTTTGCCCGTATTCTTTCAACCCATACCATGGTTAAGCGCGCGCAAGAGCTTGGCCTGAGCCCCAAACATATTCTTGCCTTACAAGGCCCCTTTTCTAAAGCGATCAACAAGGCGATGATCGACCATGTCAATGCCAAAATTATGGTTACCAAAGCCAGTGGTAGCATCGGCGGCACACTCGAAAAAATCGAGGCAGCGCGCGAAATGGGTCTAAAAATCATTGTAATCGACCGCCCCACAATCGAATACGGCGCCGTCTTTAGCGACAGCGAAACCCTAATCAAAGCCGTTAAAATATATTTGATTGATTGAGTTTTTTAATTTTTTAACTGAGCATGTTATTTTAGCTGTTAGGTAGTCAAGTTACTATATTGAACGCACATTTTGTTCGTTACTAGAAGAAAATTCTGATTTGCGCTTTAGCATGTGGTATTAATGAATTAGATATAATCATGAAAGTACCACATTGTGGCATGTAATGGGAAAATTTCAGAAATAGAAAAAATTCAAATTTAAAATCTTAAAGAAAAAGCAATTATAAAATACGAGGACTTTTATGCTAGTTTTTTTGATGACAATAGAAAACAATCAGTCAAAAGATATTTTGGAGAATATTTATCTAAAATATCACAAAAAAATGTACTATATTGCCTATGAAGTTTTAAAAAACGAACATGATGCTCAGGACGTTGTTCAAACATCAATTATTAAACTTCTTAAATATATTGATAAAATTAACGATGTTGAGTGTAACGAAACTAAGTCCTTAATCGCTACTATAGTTAGACATACTGCAATTGACTTGTATAGAAAAAAGAAAAAACAGCCGCTTATTAATTATGAAAAGGCAAGTAGTTTGGCTGACGAATCAGCACCTTCACTAGATGACATGGTAATTAGATTGAGTGACGCAAAAATGCTTGCAGAACAGCTTTCAAAATTAAAAAGTGAGTATGCAGATATATTGACACTGAAATACTATTATGATTTTGATGATAAAGAGATTGCCAAGATTTTAGGTATTTCCTATGGCAATGTGCGGATTAGACTTAATCGTGCAAAAACTAAGTTGAAAAAGTTGATGACTGAGTAGTAATTTTAAGATGATATAGTGGGTGATTAAAAATGAATGATTATGAAGATAAAGTTTTAGAAGGAGTTTACCGCCATATTGCCAAGGCACATGTAGACAACGTGGCAGAAGAATTTGATACGCTTTCAAAAAAAGCTGAAAAACTGCCATACCCTGATGAACTTAATGATTGGTTTGCTGAATTTATCAAGCAAAAGCGGGCACGTGATAGACGCAAAAAAATAATGGATAACCTTCACGTGCTTTCAAAGCGTGTTGCGGTGTTTTTAATTATCATTGTTCTAGGACTTGTGGTTACTACTCTAAGTGTAGAAGCATTACGTGTCAGGGTGTTTAATTTTATAACTGAAGTTACCGAAAAATATACATCTATCAGCATTGTTAAAGATGACGATATTGTCAATCACGCTGTTGATTGGCAAAATTACTATGCTCCTTCATATACTCCTTCTGGCTATGTTTTTCATAGAAGTGAGCAGTTTGATAATCTCAAAATTATTTTCTATCAAAATAATTCTGGCCAAATTATTCAATTTTCACAAACTGCAAGTAGCACACATTATCAGGTTGATACTGAAAATGCTGAAGTTGTAGATATTAATGTAAGAGGTGAAAATGGTTTGCTGATTAAAAAAGAGAAATTATCAACAATTGTCTGGGTAGAAGAAGGTATGTCATTTAGTATTATTGGAGAGTTAAATGATTATGAGATAAAAAAAATGGCCGAAAGTATAAAATATTTTAAAAAATAGTGTAACACATCTTACCTCATAAACGTTACTGTGAGCGAAAGGAGGTGAGATCAGTGAAGAAAAATCTTCTTAAATGTACATTTTGTTTGTTATTAGCAATCACTTTGATAGTTCTGCCATCGTTTGCAAATGACCAAACTATGAAAAATCAAATGGCGATGAAATCACAATATAGTACAACGCGTTTTACAAATATTGTCCTTTTTCAGAATTCATTTGAAATTTCAGATCATGGAAAAGCATCTGTTTCAGCATATTTAACAGCGCGTAACGTTGACAAAGTTAAGGTTTCTACAAAGTTGCAGCAGTATAAAAACGGTTCGTGGCAGACCATTAAAAGTTGGACTCAGACATCTTCTGGTACGTATGCTGGATTAAGCGGAACTTACTATGTTACTAAAGGATACCAATATAGGATCGTTTCAACTGGTAAGGTCTATCTTAATCAAAGTCTTGTTGAGCAAACAACCTACACTAGTAATCCGATATTTTACTAGGCAACCTATGGCCATATGCCAGGCTTAACATCAACTGTAGTGAAAGTTATTGTAAAATGAACAGTTGCTGTTTATAGTGATTCATCATCTGAAACGCAGACAATGTATAGTAGTATAGCTGTTTATTATTGCTAGAAAAAGTAAGATTGTACTGAATTAAGTTGTTTTATTTACTTTTCAATATGTTAAGTAAATTTTTCAAGAAAGGAATGGATAAAATGAAAAAAATTTCTGCTGTATTAATTATCTGTTTTGTAATATTTAGTTTTAGCTATGCGAGTCCATCTGATAGTCGCTTTGATGAAATATACGGTGATGTTTTATCAAAATATAATCAAGACACAATGTTTCAGATGCATTTAGAAAGTGATCCAGAATCGGCTATGGAAATGATCTATAATATTTCTACAGAAATATTGCAAAACGAAAAGAAAGGTTCTGTTGAACGGGATAGTTATGGTTATACATATTATGTGGATGGCGTTCCATTAGACAAGCAAAGTGAGAATTACAATTGTGGTTATTATAATGTGGCTATGGCACTGTACGGAACTGGACATGCAAGTCAAGTTATTGGTTCAAACTTGCATGAGAAAGCTGATGAAGTGGAAGAATATGTTGGTCACGTCGGAACACCGATAATTGTGTGGGAGGCGTCGGATGCTTTAAATCACTATTCCAATAGAACGTACGCATATTATGTTGGCGACAATATGACAATTTCTAATTTTGAAGATAAGACAGCGAATAGTTTATTCAACGATTCCCCTGCTTTGCTCCATGCGAAGACAAAGTATTTCGGTTACTATAATGGGTACAATTATGGACACTATTTACTTGTTGATGTTATTGATACTTACAATGATAGAGTTAGGGTTAGAGATTGTCACTATGATCAAAGATTTTTTGGAACGCATACAGTAGATCTTGAAGAAGCTTATAATTCAATAAATAAGAAGAGTGGTAGGTATTTAATTTGTGACTAGACCAATTAAAAAAAATATCAGTTAGCGCTTAGGAGGATATATGAAAAATCTTCTTTCGGTAGCATTAATTGTTTTAATCAGTGCTTTGACATCTTGTCAAAGCACTGACCAACTCTATGAAACGACAAAAATTAATACGCCGCAACAACTTCAATTTGTACAAACTGATGATTGGCGTCATGATCGTTTTCCGATGGCAGTGCCGCCCAGTCATACTGAGGGCTATTTAGGTGCTGTTGGCAATCAAGCAGCTGATAAGAATAATCTATATTATAGTGTAAACTACGAACAATACCAAGGAACAGATGTCCTTTATAGTGAAATCATTAAATATGATAAAACTTCAGGTGAAAGCAGTGTTATCTATTCGACGGATAATTTGTACAAATCGCCCGGAATTGGCGTCGTGATGTTAATTGATGATCAACTTTTTTGGGTAGAAGGGGTTTATCAAAGCAAAATAAGAAAACTTTCGTTAACTGATTTAAAAAGTGAAATTATTGACGAATCATCGCCGCAAAGTGGCCGAATAGCTAATATCAATGTGATTGGCAATAAACTGTATTGGTATTTTATGGATTTTGAAACTAGCGAACCGGCTGGTGTTGCCTATTATGATATTGACAGCGGTAAAGTTGTGCGCAATAAACACGATGACATTAAATTGTGGTCACCTTTTGAAAGGGTAAAGGGATATCAAGATTGTTATTTATATAAAACACGTCAACAAGACAATATTCTCGTTGACTATACTTTTAATGTGGTTAACACTGCCAATCAGTCGATTGAACGTTATAAGGTTTCCGATACGGGTGCTGTAAATGTAGCGGTTAATGAAGATTACATCGTTTGGTGTGATCAACAATATGCAGGTAACATTCATTTATTAGACCGGCACAGCAAAAACTATTATCGGTTATGGAAACTAAACAGTAAAGACAATTTGAGGGAGATTTTGTTTTTTGACGGTGGTATAGCCTGTGATTTTGGCAGGGTCAAGTTAGATGATAAAGGCGAAGGTAGCCATCAATTGGTTTATATTGACATTGATAAGTTTACCGTTGAACGCTTGATTGACCAAGGCAAAGATGACATATACCTATTATGGCCGAGTGTTTCAGGAAATCAACTAATAATTAGCGATGAGCAAGACAGTTATTCTATCGAGAGAATAAATCACTAAGGGAGGTAATCCTCATGAAAAAAGTGTTCCTAATTATTTGCATTTTCTGCTTTTTATGTCTGCCAACTATGGCTGATAGGGGTACGGTAAAAGTGACGCTACCCACTTTTAAGGTCACAATTAATGGCCAGCAGATGGATAATACATATAATCAGTTTCCCTTATTGGTTTATAAGGGCATTACTTATTTTCCAATGGCATATGACTACGCCGGATTTTTAGGTACTAAGGTAAATTGGTATCAACAAAGTCGTAGCTATAACAATAAGAGCGTTCTATTTATTGGTGTAGCACCAGAAAAAATGGAAGTATTAAATTTAATAACAACGCCAACGGCAAATCAAAATAGTTATTACGCTACAATTGCCGATTACGGTATCGCTCTAAATACGACAAATGCTAACGATTTTTTAGATAATAGCAAAGAGGTATACCCAATTCTTACTTTTCGTGATATTACTTATTTTCCGTTAACCTGGCGCTTTGCTGTTGAGCAGTTTGGTTGGGATTATGCATTCGATTGTGAAAGTGGTTTAAAAATTGACAGCGCTAGTAGTTTTAGACCGGTTATCGACGACCGCCGTATTGGCGCAACTTTACCAGAGGCGACTTGGACTGACTATTATTATGGAGAGAATTATTATATTGGTTATCCAAAAACTACGTTTGACAATAATTACAAGCTAATTATTCGCCAGCGTGGCGGACAGGAAAAAGAGTATAGTTTAAAAGGACAATTGCAAGGTGACTATTATTTTAATAAAGTAAAGCTAGCATCAGGTGGTTATGTCGATGGCAAACCAAGTATAACGGGAGATGTTTTTGCAGTTCTATGTAAAAAAATAGATAATAGTGGCGAACATAATGTTTTATTAAAAATTAATTTAACAACCGGCCAAATTATATCAGAAGAAATATCAAAGTCTTTATTTTTCCAATACTGTATGCCAACTTAATTGAAATTGGTAAACCGAACAATAACTTAAGTAGTAAGGATAGTATGAATGTTGATTTTTGAAAAAATATAGGCGATAATGGAGTGCATTCCAAATGGAAATTAGGAGGATCAAAATGAAAAAAAAACTTAGTGTTTGTGTAGTATTTGTTATGGTTTTCTTGTTTACTGGTTATGCGTTTGCAGAAGAAAACAATACTCTGTTTATATCTGGTCATAAAGTGGAAAAAATATATATTGTAGAAGGTGGGGTTGCAAGGGAAATTTCGATAGATGAGTATAATAGTATTTCTAAGGAAAGCACCGTACAACTTCAAAATAGTAAACTAATGTCGGATTGTTATAGTGCTAATTATGGTGTGGCTAAAACAACGGGAATGACAGATGATTGGTATCGTTATGATGAAATAGGAAGTACCTCAAAACTAATGATCTCTGAACGAGAAAGGGTTTCAATAATTGCGTATAATGATACGCAATATCCGGTTCAGAGAACCTTTAAATCAGAGATTAATGCGATGACTATTGACCCAAAAGAATATGGTTGGTTTGAGTTTGCTCCAATAAAAAATAAATCATGGGGCTATTTAAAAACGTTTAGTTGGTTGGGCGAATTAAAAAACCAAGAAGACGTAACTGCGTATTCTCCACGAATCGTTAATGGTTTCTTAGACGGAGTTCTATATTATATGACAGACACATTATACCCTGAATAACATTAGCGCTTTAGGTAGGGGGCTGGTTTTAGATTTTTTCTCATTAAAAGAGGTTTTCAAATGAAAAAACGTAGATCTTTATTAAAATCTATCTATTTTTGCTGGCTCCTTCTTGGATTGTTTATCGTTTTATTTGTTGCTGGTTTTTTTAGCGCTAGTAAAGAAGTATTATTTGTTTCTATATTTGTTCTCTTTATTTTCTTATACTATTCTTTAACTAAACTGAAATGTCCTAGCTGTGCTAAAAGTGATAATTTGCTAACGTTTAGTCGTGCATTAATACAACCTGTATATTGCCGTTTTTGCGGTCAGTTAATTGACATTAAAAGAGGTGTAAGTAATGAAAAAAACTAAAATAGGTATTATAGTTGTACTGCTTTTAATTGCTGTCGGTATGTTGGTAGTCACGGCTTTACCGCAACTTAATTTTTTGTCATGGAAAAGTAGCGCCGATGAAATAAACAATAGTCAGACGAGTGAGCGCGTAATATTAACTGTTAACGATCAAAAAATTACCGAAAAAGATTTTGAAATGTTAAAATTAGCCCTTTCACAAGGCAGTCAAACGCATGATGACCAAGCGATAAAAGATGAATTAATTCGTCGTGCAGTGATTGACAGTGAAATAGAAAATCATGCCATCACAGTATCAGAAGAAGAGGTTATTCAATTTAACGAACAGCGTTTTGCAATGGCTTACCAAGACGAATCGAGCGCTGCGATTATGGACGAATTCTTAAGGGCTAATAATTTAACATTGGAGCAATATAAAGAGCAGAGCCTTGTGATTTCAAGAAAGGCGCTACTTGCAGTTAAGCTGCGCGAAAAACTGGTAGAAGATTATATAAATAGTGCAGAATATAAAAATTCTGCCAATGCCGGCGGGCTAAATGAGGATGCGTTTTTTAGAGATTATATTAATAATAAAATAGACGAGGCGATTATAGAAATTTATGATTAAGTTTAGCAAAGGGGATTGCTTACACAAAATTTAAATGAGGGGGTTAGTAATATGAAAAATATTGACTGGAATTACGGCAAAGACAGTTATAAGATTTTTATGAAGTCTAGATTTCGAAAAAGGCTGACCATATTATTTATTATAATTACTTTAGCCCTATATGCCTTGCAAATGCTTGC
>PDWI01007449.1_pt1 | contig 13275 bp, 8 predicted proteins | sample 1430891 | NCBI WGS metagenome assembly PDWI01 (sample SAMN01162508, study PRJNA174530) | Oral metagenome, whole genome shotgun sequencing project. | biome: Marine environment; feature: Marine mammal; material: Swab sample of the gingival sulcus; isolation source: swab sample of gingival sulcus... | reverse complement strand
AGGTAAGGTGTTAGATGCTGCTACAGGTGAGCCTGTGCCTTTTGCCAATGTGAGTATTGAGGAGAATGGTAACGTTGTTACCGGTGGAATGACTGATTTTGACGGTCAATTTACAATTAAGCCGATTCCTGCAGGTAAATATTCTGTTAAGGCGTCTTACGTTGGTTATGCTACTTTGCAGTATAATAATGTGCAGATTACGGTAGGAAAAATTACTTTCCAAGATTTTAAGTTGAGTGCTTCTGCTGAAATTCTTGGTGAGGTTGAGGTGAAAGAATATAAAGTGCCTTTGATTAAAAAGGATCAAACCGAGTCGGGAGGAACAGTTACCTCTGAAGACATTGCAAAAATGCCGGGTCGTTCGGCTGCCGCAGTTGCTACTACCGTTGGGGGTGTGTATTCTGAAGATGGTGAGGTCGGAAGTATTCGCGGTGCACGTGCAGAAGGTACCGTTTATTATGTTGACGGCGTTAAAGTGCGTGGTTCCAGTGCTGTGCCAAAATCTGCCGTAGAGCAAGTATCGGTTATTACCGGGGGGATTTCGGCTAAATATGGTGATGCTACCGGAGGTATTATTTCGGTAACAACCAAAGGACCTACTAGTAAATATTTCGGTGGTGCTGAATTGGCAACTTCCGAATTGCTTGATGGTTATGGGTATAATCTTGCAGCTTTGATGTTGTCGGGTCCTATTTTAACTAAAAAAGACCCCGGTACCGGATATAAACGTACCATTGCAGGTTTCCTTTTATCTGCCGAAGGTCGCTATGTTAGAGACGGTTCTCCTAGTGCTATTGGTAATTGGGTGGCTAAAGATGAAATTCGCGACTCTATTCGTCAGCATCCGCTCCGTTTAGTACCCGGTGAAAATGCTTCGGTTATTTATCAAAATGCCGAATATTTGCATCAAGATGCGTTTAAAAATATAAAAACGGCTCAAAATGAACAAAGATATGCCGTAAATGTTGCCGGTAAAATAGATATTCAACCCATTAAAAATTTAAATTTTACCTTAGGCGGTACCTTAGATTATGGACACGGACGTTTAGGCTCTTATGCCAATTCTTTGTTTAACTCTGAAAATAATGGAGAGTATTTTTCTAACGTTTGGAGAGCTTATGCACGTGTTACTCAAAAATTTCGAAGTAATGTAGAAGAAGGTGAAAAACAACCGCTCATTAAAAATGCTTATTATACCATTCAATTGGATTATTCTCAAAATAATTCATTGTATCAAGATGCACGTCATAAAGATAAATTCTTTGATTATGGGTACATTGGTAAATTTGAAACCAATGTTAAACGTTCTTATAAGTGGGGGGTCGATTCTGTTACAAATTTAGAAGGTTTCATTCATGAAACATTTTATTACCCCATTGAGTCTTTTACTCCGGGAACTTTAAACTCAGATTTAACAACTTATACTACTCAATTTTTTGATTTTTTAGGTAATAATTTATATTTTGTTAATCGAGATATTGTTATATTAAATCAAGGATTGTTAAATGGTATGTTTCCGCGTAGTGTTTATGGAATGTATACCAGCCCCGGTGTTCCATATTCTTCATATCGTAAAAATCAAGCCAATCAGTTTCGTGTAACTGCTGATGGTGTCGCCGATATTAAAGACCATGAAATTTCCTTAGGATTTGAGTTTGAACAACGTGCCGACTATTATTATAGCTTAGCTCCTTTTGGCCTTTGGGGACTTGCAACACAGTTAATGAATAAACATATTGCTTATATTGATACTGAAAATCCGCAACCGGTGTATGATGCTAATGGCGTTTTTCAAGATACTATTAATTATCCACGTCTTTTTAACGCAGAAGACCAATCTCAATTTGATAAAAGTTTTCGTGAACACCTTGGTTTAAATCCTAGTGCAACGGAATGGATTGACGTTAACTCTTACGAACCCGATGAATTTGATGTTTCTTATTTCTCTGTTAGCGAATTGTTAAATCAAGGAAATTCGTATGTAGGTTATAGCGGTTATGATTATACAGGTGAGAAATTGAATTATAATCCCAGCCTTCAAGATTTCTTTACCAAAACCGACGAAAACGGAAACTTAACTCGTCCGATTGGTGCATTCCGTCCTAATTATGTTGCCGGATACATTCAAGATAAATTTGCGTTCAAAGATTTGATTTTTAACATTGGACTTCGTGTTGACCGTTTTGATGCCAACCAAAGTGTGTTGAAAGATAAATATTTGTTCAGTGATGCTTATAGGGTTGGCGATACGGATCCTAACGGTTTAATTGCAAATGCAAATATCCCCGGAAATATTCCTGAAGGTGCTGTTATTTATGTGAATGATATAAAAGATCCTTCTGCGATAAATGGTTTCCGTTTTGAAGATACTTGGTATAATGATAAGGGTAAAGAAGTTGAAAATCCCGAAGCTATTGCAGCCGGAGGAGGAATTGCACCTTATCTTATAGAAAAAGGTAAAGAGCTTAACATTAATGCTTTCGAGGATTATACTCCGCAAATAACTGTAATGCCTCGTATTGCATTCTCTTTCCCGATTTCCGATGAATCCTTGTTTTTTGCTCACTACGATATCTTGTCAAAACGTCCTACTTATGGTGCACAAATGAATCCTATTCAATATTTACATATTCGCTCATTAAATAATGATCCAATTTCAAATCCTAATCAAATTCCCGAAAAAACGATTGATTATGAATTGGGTTTTCAACAAAAAATAGGAAATACTTCATCTTTAAAATTATCGGCTTTCTATCGTGAAATGCGTGATATGCAACAAACAATAGCAGTAATAGGTGCTTATCCTGTAAACTATTATACTTATGGTAATATTGACTTTGGTACGGTTAAAGGTTTTTCTGCAGCCTATGATTTAAGAAGAACAGGAAATGTTTCATTGAGAGTTTCTTATACCTTGCAATTTGCCAATGGTACCGGTTCAAGCTTTGATTCGGGAGTTAGTATTGTTAAATCAGATCAACCGAATTTACGTACAACCATTCCTTTGGATTTTGACCAACGTCATGCTTTTGTTTTAAGTATTGATTATCGTTTTGGCGGTAAAGCCAATGGAACACCTTACGATGGACCAAAATTGTTTGGAGCAAATATCCTTCAAAATACCGGAGCAAACTTTGTGATAAATTCAGGTTCGGGTTCGCCTTATTCTAAAAAAACTAGACCTAAAGACGGGGCATTGGTAGGATCAATGAATGGAGCTCGTAAACCGTGGAGAACAAACATTAATTTAAGGGTTGATAGAGATATTTTGTTGAAACTCAAAGAAGCTGATAAAGAAGCCGGCTCTAAAGAGAAATTAGCATTCCTTAATGTTTATGTAGAAGTAGCTAACCTTTTAGATACTAGAAATGTATTACATGTACATGCTTATACAGGTAATGTGGATGATGATGGATACCTTTCGTATGCTGATTTTCAAGATAAAATAGCGGAACAAACCGATGAAGAGGCATACAGAAATTATTATGCTATGTTTCATCATTATCCATGGTTCTATAGTTCGCCTCGTACTATCCGTCTTGGAGTACAGTTTAGTTTTTAATAGATAAAAAAGTTGTAAAATAGTAAAGTGTCATAATATGAAAAGCCTTAAATTATTAATTGGTGTCAGTGTGTTTAGTTTATTTGCTTTGCAAGTGTTTGCAGATGTAAATCCTTCAGATAAAAATAGAACTAAGCCTAAAACTACAAGATCTGCAGGTTGCGATCCTGCAACAACTTCTGCTGATTTAGAATTAAATAATGTTCGTGCTCGAATTCATACCGGAGGTGATATGTGGTGGGATCTTCAAGGAAAACCGAAATACGAAGTGCCTAAAGGCTCAGGCAGAAGTGCATTGTTTGCCGGCTCTATTTGGGTAGGCGGTAAAGATGCTAACGGACAGTTGAAATTGGCAGCTCAGCGTTTTCGTCAAGTTGGTATTGATTTTTGGCCGGGACCTTTAATTATTTCCGGTTCTGAAATAGCAACTGTAACATCTGATATTTGTCACGAATATGATAAATTCTTTCATATAACTAGAGAACAAGTTGATGAGTTTCGTGCTTATATGGCATGTCAAAACGACCCAAATTGTAATACCGCCGAAGAGTTTGCCGGTTATGCAATTCCTGATATTATTTTAAATTGGCCTGCTCATGGACCCGCAGGAGGTTATGATTATCACTTGGCTCCCTTTTGGGATGTAAATGGAGATGATGTTTATAACCCTTACGATGGAGATTTCCCTTATTATGAATATCCCGATGAATATATTACTACCGATAAAGATTGTCTTCGTCCTCGCGACCAAAAACCTCGTTTGTTCGGTGATGAAACATTTTGGTGGGTGTATAACGATAAAGGAAATATTCATACTGAAACCGGAGGAGAAGCCATTGGTATGGAGTTTCGTGCTCAAGCCTTTGCTTTTGCTACCAATAATGAGTTAAATGATATGACCTTTTATAATTATAACATTATTAACCGTTCAACTTATACCCTTTTTAAAACGTATTTTGGAGTGTGGACAGATGCTGACCTTGGAGGTCCTAAAGATGATTATACTGGTTGTGATGTGATACGTGGTTTAGGTTATGTATATAATGGCGATGAAGATGATGAAAATCATCAAGCGAGTTTAGGGTATGGAAAACAACCGCCTGCTATAGGTATAGATTTCTTTGAAGGACCTTATCAAGACCCTGATGGACTTGATAACCCAACTTCTTTTGATACCATTAATGGGGTTAAGGTGTTGAATTGTAATAAAGGTGACATTTTGAATGGTAATATTAATGGATTGAACTTTCAAGACAGCGTAATTGATAATGAACGTTGGGGTATGCGTCGTTTTATATATTTTAACAATGATAACACTGTTAAGGGAGATCCTAAAATTGCTATAGAGTATTATAATTATATGACCGGTTTTTGGAGAGATAATCAACCGTTAATTTATGGAGGTGATGGCTATCCTGTTACCGGTAATGAAACTAAAACTAATTTTATGTTTCCCGGAGATACCGATCCTTGTGGTTGGGGACAAGGAGGAATTCCACAAGATCCTTGGTCTGAAGAGACAGAAGGTACAGCACCAGAAGATAGACGTTTTATACAATCTGCCGGACCGTTTACTTTGACACCGGGGGCTGTTAATGATATTACGTTGGGAGCTGTTTATGCTCGAGCTGTCTCAGGAACTCCTTTCGCTTCTGTTGAAGCTGTGCGTAAAGCCGATGATAAAGCTCAAATTTTATTTGAAAATTGTTTCCGTGTATTGAACGGACCGGATGCTCCGGATTTGGAAATTATTGAAATGGATAAAAAATTGATTTTCCATATTTTAAATGAATCGAACTCAAACAACTATCTAGAGACATATAGAGAAAAAGATCCATCAATCATTTGTTTTGATGAAATTGATCCTTGCGATCAATACTATAAATTTCAAGGCTATCAAGTATTCCAACTTAAATCTAGTGATGTAAGCATTACTGATAGGTATAATAATGATTTAGTTCGTGAAATATTCCAATGTGATATTAAAGATGATGTTACTCAATTGGTAAATTATACTTTCTCTGATTTATTGGGAGCTAATGTTCCTGTTGAAGAGGTAAATGGTTCAAATACTGGAGTTACTCACAGTTTTGTGATAGAAGATGATTTCTTTGCCCAAGGAGATAAACGTTTGGTTAATCATCGAAAATATTATTATACGGCAATTGCTTACGGTTATAATGAAACCATGCCTTATAATCAACAAATTGAAGAAACGTTTAACGGACAGAAAAAACCTTATCTTGCAGGACGTAAAAATATTAAAAAATACGAAGCTATTCCTCATATTAATAAACCTGAAAATGAAGGAACAATTATACAAGGTGAATATGGCTTTGGTCCTAAAATTACTCAAGTTGAAGGTTGGGGAAATGGAAATAATGTGATTGATTTAACCCAAGAGACCATAGATGAAATTATGTCAGGTTCTCCATGGAAAGCACAAGCACCGGTTTATAAAAATGGAGCCGGTCCTGTTAAAATTAAAGTGATTGATCCGTTAAATATAAAAGATGCTTCATACACTTTAAGAATGAAAAATGCTACGGCTTCTCTTAATGCTTGTGGGCTTATTGCTCCTGGGGCAGAGTGGGAACTTACTAATTCAGCCGGAGAGGTGGTAGAATCATTGTATCCTATTGATTTTGTTGCGAATGAGCAATTGCTTCCTGAATATGGTCTTTCTATAGAGTTTCCTCAAGTGGAATTTGCTGCATATGAAAATAAGAATAACCAAAATAATGGTTTCCTTGAAGCAAGTATGGAATTTAAAGATGATACTAAACCTTGGTTGAGTTTTATACCTGATGCTGACGGACCAAATCCGCTGAATTGGATTCGTACTGGAACTTATAAAGATGGAACACTAGAGAATCCGAATCCTAATTATAATGATTATTTAAAGCATGATCCTAATCAAGTTTATGAAAAAATATTGGGTGGTACTTGGGCTCCATACTTATTGGTAAGTGATTTTAAATATGGACCTGGATTTAAAATAAAAGAAATGCAGGAAAATTTAAAAACGTTTTCTCCATTGTCAAGTGTTGATATTGTTATTACGCCTGATAAATCAAAATGGAGTCGTTCTGTTGTTTTGGAAATGTGTGAAAATGAATGGACAGTAAACGATAAAGGTCATGAGGTGCAAGTTACTCCTTTGGTAAATCACCTTTCGGAAAACAATGCTTTGCGTTTTAATTTAAGAAAGCACCCGTCGGTTGATAAGGAAGGTAATATCATACCAGGAGATACAACGCATGGTCTTGGCTGGTTCCCCGGTTATGCCATTGATGTTAAAACCGGTGAGCGTTTGAATATTGCTTTTGGCGAAGATTCTTGGTTGATAGGAGCCAATGGTCGTGATTTGATTTGGAATCCTACAGGACAAATGCAGACAACTTTTGGAGACCCCGTATTTGGTGGTAAGCATTATATTTATGTTTTTGGGCATAGTGATTATAGTGCTTTGTTAGAGACTTCAACTGGTTATGATGGCTGTGCTAATGTTTATCAGTTGTTACTTCAGTATGAAGCAACCTCTAATGTCGATTTTAAGAAACGAGCATTAAGAGATATCATGTGGACTGCTATGCCTATTGCAAATCCTAATTTTGATTTCTTGTCAACCGAGGTGAAAATTCGTTTGAGAGTTTCTACTCCGTATTTCCAAAGTAGAGGCGATTTTGTTGTGGATAATCCTGTCAATGACAATTACCCATTGTATAAATTTTCTACTCATGATATTAAAACCCTTACACACGATAACGAAACTGCAGAATCGGCTCTCGATTTAATTCGGGTTGTTCCTAATCCATACTATGGACATTCATATTATGAACATGCTCAACTTGAAAATTATGTTCGTATAACTAATTTACCGCAAAAATGTACCATCAGAATTTATAACGTAAGCGGACGCTTAATTCGTGAATTTAATAAGGATAATGCTGATAGTTATATTGATTGGGATTTGAAAAATGGTTATAACATTAATATTGCCAGTGGAGCGTATGTTGTGCATATTCAAGCACCGGGTATTGGAGAAAAAGTCGTGAAATGGTTTGGTGTTATGAGACCTGTTGATTTGCAGAATTTTTAAGAAAACAATTTGTTAATATTATAAGTATAGCGTCATGAAAAATAAAGTTCAAAAGCTAATAGTAACACTTGTAACTATCGTTATGATAAGTCCGGTTGTTTTTGCCGGAAACGAGCAACGTGCTGGTAGTTCGGGTGCCTCAGAATTGTTAATTAACCCTTGGGCTCGTTCATCAGGCTGGGGTAGTGCTAACGTGGGTTGTGTTCGTGGACTTGAAGGTTTATACCAAAATGTTGCGGGTACGGCTTTTACTCGAAGAACAGAATTGATTTTTACCAATTCACAATATTTGGTAGGCTCAGGAATTCAAATCAATAATTTCGGATTTTCTCAAAAGGTTGGTGCTGCCGGCGTTATTAGCCTTGGTGTAATGTCAATGAACATGGGTGAAGAAGATATTACTACCGAAGATTTACCGGAAGGTGGTTTAGGAACATTTAAAGTTGGTTATACCAACATTGCTTTGGCTTATGCTCAAGAGTTCTCAAACAGTATTTATGGTGGTATTACCGTAAAACTTATCAATGAAAGTATGGCTGTAGCATCTGCCAGCGGTTTTTCCATTGATGCCGGTATCCAATACGTAACCGGAGTTGGTAAAGATAAATTGGGTAATCGTAAAAGAGATAACTTGCGCTTTGGTATTACCATGAAAAACGTTGGTTCTACTATGAAGTTTAAAGGCGATGGATTGTCATTTATCGGTATTTCTCAATGGGGTACTAATATGACCGTTGAACATCGTTCCGAACAATTTGAGTTACCTTCACTCATTAAAATTGGTGCAGCTTACTACATCAATCTTGACGCTAAACCTGATGAAGATAACGAAAAAATTGTTTCAAAACATAAACTTATTTTAGCCGCAAACTTTACTTCTAACTCTTTTACTCGAGACCAACTTCATTTTGGTGTTGAATATGGTTTTGCAGATATTCTTTACTTAAGAGGTGGTTTTGTGTATGAAAAAGGTATTTTTGAATCAACCGATAGAAATACCGCTTATACCGGTCCTTCGGCAGGTTTGTCTGTACATATTCCAATCAATAAAAACGGATCTGTTTTTGCCATTGATTATTCATACCGTGATACCAATCCATTCCAAGGCGTTCATACCATTGGTGCTCGTGTAACATTATAGTATATTAAAAAATAATATATGTGGAAAGTCGTTATTTATATAACGGCTTTTCATTTTATAATGAAATGTAATATTCAGAATTTCAAATATTTAGAAAGGTTCTGTTTTAAAGTTTTTTTGTTTTGTATTAAAGAATTATCTATATTTGCAACATAGAATCCTCGCATAGAGTAGAGGGTTCTTTTTTATTGTAAAAATTAAAACTTTTGTTTTATGACAAAAATAACATACGTAACTCAAGAAGGTCTTGATAAAATGAAAGAGGAGTTAAAACAGCTCCAGACAGTTGAAAGACCTGCTATTTCAAGACAAATTGCAGAAGCAAGAGATAAAGGCGATTTGTCTGAAAATGCTGAATATGATGCGGCAAAAGAGGCTCAAGGTATGCTTGAAATGAAAATTTCAAAATTACAAGATGCAATCCATAATTCACGTGTTATTGACCCTTCTTTAATTGATACATCAACCGTTCAGATTTTAAACAAAGTGAAGATTAAAAATTTGAAAAATAAAGCCGAAATGCAGTATCAATTAGTTGCCGAAAGTGAAGCTAATTTGAAAGAAGGAAAAATTTCCGTGGACACTCCCATTGCTAAAGGTTTACTTGGTAAAAAAGTAGGAGATGTTGTGGAAGTTGAAGTCCCGAGCGGTAAAATGAGTTTTGAAATCCTTGAAATTAGTATGTAATGGCTAGTATATTTTCTAAAATAGTTTCAGGAGAAATTCCTGCATATAAAGTGGCTGAAGATGATAAGTTTTTGGCATTCTTTGATATTAGTCCCTTGAAAAAAGGACATACTTTGGTTATTCCTAAACAAGAGGTTGATTATTTGTTTGACCTTGATGACGAAACTTATAATGGCTTAATGATGTTTGCCAAACGTGTTGCCAAAGCAATTAAACAGAATGTTGAATGCAAGCGAATTGCCGTGGTGGTGCTTGGCTTGGAAGTTCCTCATGCACACATACATCTTATTCCGTTAGATGCTGAACGAGACGTGGATTTTGCTAACCCGAGAGTGAAAATGTTAAACGATGAATTTGCAGAACTTGCGACTAAAATCTCGACCGACTTTTAAGTCGGTCTTTGCCCAAACTTTCGGGGAACGAAAGTTTTATACATATATTCAAGCTCGCTTTTACGGGCTTTTTTTATGACTTAATTTTATCGGGATTTTTCCGAATATAATCTTTCCATGAGCTTGACTTACTGTTTTCCAACGGATTTTGCATTTGGTAAAAGTGACACATGGCAGCACCTAAGGCGTCGGTAGCATCTAAATATTTCGGTTGTTGCTCATATTTTAATATGCGTTGCAACATGGCAGCCACTTGTTCTTTTTCGGCATTACCATTGCCGGTAATGGACATTTTTATTTTTTTGGGAGCGTATTCGTAAATGGGTATGGAACGTGATAATGCGGCAGAAATAGCAGCTCCTTGCGAGCGTCCGAGTTTTAACATTGATTGCACGTTTTTCCCGTAAAAAGGGGCTTCAATGGCAAGCGAATCGGGGTGATATTGGTCGATTAATGATTGTGTTCGCTCAAAAATATGTTTGATTTTCAAATAATGGTCGGAATATCCCCGCAAGTCAATAATGCCAAGAGAAATCAAGGTAACTTTCTTCCCGGAACATTGAATAACGGAATAACCCATAATATTGGTTCCTGGATCCATGCCTAAAATTACTTGTTCCTTTAGCTTGTTACTCATTATTTTTCTTTTTCTTCTTTTGAAAAATCACCCCTTAACTCACGAATGGCATTTCTTGCTTCTTCGGTGAAAATACTGCCCTTATGGTGTAAGAGTAGCTGCGTGTATGTAGCCTTTGCCTCTTCGGCATTTTGCAGTTTATGGTGTTGTATGCGTGCCATATTTATCAGAGCGTTGTCGGCAAGTATTTCCCATGAGTAGTCGGTTGCTACAAGGTTATACAGGTCTATGGCTTGGTTGTAGTTGCCTAATTTTTCTTGAATGCTTGCTTTGCGGAATAAAACATCGTCCATTAAGTTGTCCGTTGGAAATTTATTTTGGATAGAATCAAGGATTTGCAACGATCCCGAAAAATCTTTTTTCAGTTGAAACAAATCTGCACGAGCAAACATTTCCAAGGCAATTTGCAGGCTGTCTTCCGTACTGTTTTCTGAAATGAATAAGCTCAATTCAAAAGCATCGTTGGAAATTAATTTGCTGGTGCTTGCTTTAAGAACATCTAATTGCGATTTTGCCCATTCAAATTGTCCGGTGTAATAAGCTAATTTTGCTTTTCTGAATTTGGCTTCGGCTCCAAAAGGGTTGTTCTTATTGTCTTGTTCGATTTTTGCATAAATAAGTGTTGCTTCCCAAGGGTTTTCATCTAAAAGGTAGATATCTCCTTGTAAGAGCTTAAAATCGATTAAATCTTCGTTTGATAAGTGCATGTTTTGAATCGTAGAATCAATTTTATGCAAGGCTTCTGTTGTTTTTTCGAGATGAAAAGCTTGTATCTGAACTAATAATTTAATCAAAGGAGCTTGTAGTTTTCTGGGAGCTTCATTGCTTGTATTTATAATCAGCTGCTCTAAATCTTGTAAGTCTTTTAGCGTGTTTTTGTTCATTGCCGATTGATAAAGCGAATTAAGTTCTATTAATTTTGCTTTAAAGTACCATGGCGAGGTTTTTCCGTATTTATAAACTTTTTCAAAGCAAGTTTTAGCAACATCTTGTTGTCCGTTGTTTGTGGCAATTTCTCCCAATTCAAAAAGCAGTCTGCCCAAACCGTTTTGCCGTTTGTCTAAAGCTGTGGCATGTTGAACGGCTAAATCATACTTTCCGGTTTGAATGTATTGCCAAATGAGCATTTCGGTAAATACGGGCGGCGATGATTTTTTTTGTATTCTTTTTATCAGAGCCGTTTCAATAATGGCATTCAAATTATTGTCAATATCGTTTAACGACTGACTTTGTAATCTGCTTTGCACTAAATCTTGGTACGAAGGTTCTGCGTCAAGTAGATTAAAATAGGCATCAATCATTTCGGGATATTTGCGTTCAATGGCATACAAATTGGCAAGCTCTAAATAAAAATCTTGTCCTGTATTGACTTCTTTTCCCGTTTTGTAGGTTTGTTCTGCTAAGCTGAATTCTTGTTTGCGAATAAAGATATTGGCAAGGTTTTTTGTCGATTGCGGTGTGGTGGTAAACCTTTCTATGATTTCTTCAAAAAGTTTGTTCGCTTTCTCATCTTTTCCTTGTTGTTTTACAATGTATGCTTGCTCAACATTTAAATCAACATCATCTTTGTTCTTTCTTAATTCTTTACGGACAAACTTTTCGGCTTCGTCTAATTGATTGTTTTTTATTAAGCTGGCAATGTAGTAGGTTCTAAAATAAGCCCTCTTGTTTTCTTCATACAACTCTTTAAACGTTATGGCGGCTTTTTCGTAGTTCTGATTTCGGAAATATTCAAACGCAAGTTGCGATTTATTGTCTTGTGCATTGATGGTTAATGCGGTTGTTAAGATTAAACAGACAATAAATATACTTTGCAATAAGATATATTTCGCAGTTTGTTTCATTATTGTTGTTTCAGAAGTTCGGTAAGCTTTTCAACTTTATCTTTATTTTCAGTGTATTTGTTGATGTATATTCTAACTTGTTTCATTCTCGCTTCCGTCATCTTGGATATGGCATTAAAAGCGGAGTCTTCCGCTTGAAGATATTGTTCTTTAAGTTCATCGTCAATGCTGTTCTTTTTTATATCATGTTTAAGATTTGTCAATTGTTTTTCAAGCAATGTTAAATCGTTTTCAAGTTGCGGACGGTATTTTTTATTGTACTTTTTCAATATTTTTTCCACACTTGACACATGATAAAATGCGAGAAACAAATCTTGATGATTTTTTGTGTTTTCTTCGTTAATATTGTTATAAGTTTTCAAAAAAGAGAGGCTTGTTTTAACCGAGTCGTAATATTGATTGACAGAGTCTGATAATGTTCCGTTTAAATTTTGTTTCATTTCGGAACATTGATTGAGCATGGTGTCAATTCTTTCAATTTTTTCTTTGTCTTGTTTGCTGGTACAAGCAATTGCAAAGCAGATACTTAATCCGATAATAATTGTTTTTTTCATGGCTTGTTTATTTTGTTATAATATTAAAACCTGTATATTTTTGAAGTACTTTAGGTATAACGATACCTTCATTGGTTAAATTGTTTTCCAGCAATGCAGCCATAATTCGAGGCAATGCAAGAGCAGAACCGTTTAGTGTGTGTGCTAATCGAGTTTTTTTCGTATTGTTGTCTCTGAAACGTAGTTTTAATCGGTTGGCTTGATAGTCTTCAAAGTTTGAAACGGAGCTTACTTCCAACCATCTTTCTTGTCCTGCCGAGAAAACTTCAAAGTCATAGGTTAGTGCCGAGGTAAAACTCAAGTCGCCGCCGCAAAGTCTGAGTATGCGATAGGGGAGTTCTAATTGTTGCAATAGG
>PDWI01007448.1_pt1 | contig 13276 bp, 11 predicted proteins | sample 1430891 | NCBI WGS metagenome assembly PDWI01 (sample SAMN01162508, study PRJNA174530) | Oral metagenome, whole genome shotgun sequencing project. | biome: Marine environment; feature: Marine mammal; material: Swab sample of the gingival sulcus; isolation source: swab sample of gingival sulcus... | reverse complement strand
TTCCTTAATAGTAATTCTATAAATCATGTAGGAAGAAGCAAAGATGATAATATATCCAACTATACTAATTATATCAGGTGCGGTTGAGAAGATGATAAATTCTAAAATACCAGAACAAATAACACCAATATAGTTATAGATAGAAACTTCTTTGGCAGGAGCATATTTGTATGCCAAAGTAATACCATATTGTCCAATCGTTGCAAAAACACCAGCTAAGGTTAACAAAGCAACTTCTTTTATTGTCATTGGTTTAAAATCGTATATTAAAAATGGGATAAGAACAAGAGATGAAAAGGCAGAAAAAAAGAACACAACCATATTAGAATCTTCTGTTTTACCTAAAATTCTTAATGACATATAGGCAAGTGATGCTGATCCAACCCCAAGTAGGGCGATGATGTAGTCAAAAAGGCTTGCATTAAAACTTGGTCTTATTACAAAGAACAATCCTAAAAATCCTGTTATAATAGGGATAACGTGTTTTTTACTTAAACTTTCTTTTAGAAAAACAAAACTGAGAACAAGTACTAGTATGGTGGATAACCTAAAAATGATGGAAGCATCTGATAATAAAAGATGCTCTAAAGCATAGTAGTTTAGAACTATTCCCAATGAGCCAAAGGCAGAACGGAATATCAGCCATTTTAAATTTTTAATTTTGGGAATTCTTTTGTGTTTTTTCTTCAAAATGATGTAAGAAATTATCATTACAGTTGCTGTTCTAAAAATTGCCTTTTGAGTTGCCATAATACCTGGCGTTAGCTTTACGAATAAGCCCATTAAGGCAAAAGCTGATGATGATATGAGCATCATCATAACAGCATACTTTTTTTCGTTCATTAAAATCCTCTTTGTTAAAATCTTTTTTATTTAAAACTAAAAACTATATCGTCGCCATCACCTATTACACAATTATTTTCAATGTTAACACCATTGATAGTAATAGCAAACTTTTCCCCGAACTGATTTATATTGTAGTTAAGTAAGCTTAATAAATCCTCAAGGTAGTAAGTCTCTTTATCAGGCTTAATTCTAAGTGCTCTTTTATTAATTAGTAAATTTAAGTCCCTAGAATTATCATCCTCAATTACTTCTGAACGTGTATTTCTAGCATTGATACTTTCTGTTTCAATGATCAAACTTTCATCATCAAAGTTGTCTAAGTATGCTTCTTCTGCGTCATATTGTTCAAATAGACTTTGCTCAGCAAAGTCATTATCATCTTCATCAGCAAAGTCATCAATCTTCATGGAATATCTAGCATTTGGTCTCAATACCTTAGGTTCTTCTTCGTTAGACTTTTGGACAACTATGTTATCATCATTTTGAATTTGATATGTTTTATCTTGCTCTTCACCATTAACAAAGACTTTTGCAACTAGTGGTGTCTTTATTCTGTCCTTAAAAATATAAGCATTATAATCTATCACATCTTCCAATGTGGCTGTAGCATCTTTACCCACAACTGGTTTGGTAATCTCTATCATATCCATGTGTTTTATTGGGGAATAAATCGTAACAGGTTTGGCATTTAAAAGAATTCGCGATGCTTCACCAGCTTCTCCTTGAATGATTTTTTCTTCGCCGTCAATGGTAAAAGCAAGTGCCTTTCCTCTAGTTTGAATCAATCTTTTAGCGTTAAAGCCAGCTAATACTAAGGCATCAGAAATCGTTAGGTTTTTTCTATTAAATAGTCTGTATATTTTGGAATTGATTAGAACACTAACAAATTCACGTTGTTTTACAAAGTGGCTCATATAGGCTATACCGATTGGTGTGACAAATTCTGGACTCTTTAATAATTCTATTTTATATTCCACACCTGCTAATTTATCTGAGGATTTTAAGTTAATTTTCTTATCATCAATTTTGATTGCTCTGGCAATTCTATCCTTCAGTGTAGGCATTTGCGAAGAACCTCCAACCAAAAATACAGCATCTGGTACTTGTTTGTTTATGTCCTGTACTGAATTACCAATTTTTTCAGCTATGTCGTCCAGCGTATTTGATATTGAATCAATTACTTCACTAGTTTTAACATCGTATTCTATACCAACTATATCTACTATTTTTTGATTTTCTTCCCTTATTAAATTAAGTTTTAATTTTTCTGCTTCATTAAAGTCGAGTAAATATTCTTTCATTAGGTTTTCTGTTATTTCGTCACCCGCTACATCAACCATGCCATATGAAAAGATATTACCATTTTTGGTAAGGGCGATATCGGATGTACCTGCACCAATATCAACAATTGCTAGGTTTAAAAGTCTGAGGTTATTTGGCACACTTACCTCTAAAGCTGCAATCGGCTCTAGGGTCATGGACTCTATTTTTAAGCCTGCATTGATAACTACTTTATGCAAAGTATCTGAAACATTATGTGGCAAGAAAGTAGCGACAAGGGCGAATTTTATGTTTGAAGCACTATGTCCGATTGGATTTCTGATGTTAATACCGTCCAAGTTTATGCCGACTATAGAATAGCCCACACAGTAATATAAGGTATTGACAACAGGAACTGACTTTTTAATTTTTTCACCAGCAATTTGGATGGCTTCCATTTCAAGACTGTCTAACAGTTCCTGAGTGATTTCTTCACTCATATCTAACTTTTTTTCGAGGACTACTTTTTCAGTTCGTAAAGCACGACCAGCAGCAGCTATCGAAACAGCATCAAGCTTAATAGCGTTTCTTTCTTCTAGGGTTTCTTTTAATCCTCTAACAACATCAGATACTTCCATAATATCATGTACCTGACCATCAAACATGGCTCTATCGGGGTGTTCTACAATTTCATAGTCCTCTACAATTAAATTTTTACCTTGCTTTGATGTTAGTATTCCGATAACAGTTCTTGTACCTATGTCTAGGGCGAACTTATACTCTTTGTTTTCTTGAAAATTATTCATGTCAGCCATTTTAATCAACCTTTATAATTTCTAGTCTATGCCTATACAAATTTACCGAGCGTTTATTTTTTACTTAGTTTTTTTATTTCGTCTCTTATCCTTGCAGCTCTTTCAAATTCTAATGTATCAGCTGCTATTCTCATTTGAATTTGTAGTTCTTCTATCAAATCTATTCTGTCAGCATCTGTCAAATTAACGTTGTATTCGCTAATATCTTCTGATACTTCTTTACTAACTTCTATCAAATCTTTAATAGATTTTTTAATGCTTTCAGGTGTGATGCCATGTTCTTTGTTATAATTATCTTGTTTTTTACGTCTTCTATTTGTCTCATCAATTGCTCTTTGCATGGAATTTGTTATGCTATCAGCATACATGATAACCTTACCATTGACATTACGAGCAGCTCTACCAATTGTTTGAACAAGTGAAGTCTCACTCCGTAAAAAACCCTCTTTGTCAGCATCGAGTATTGCCACTAAACTAACTTCTGGAATATCTAAACCTTCCCTAAGTAAATTTATACCCACAAGACAGTCAAATTCACCTTTTCTCAAATCACGAATTATCTTCATACGTTCCACAGCATCAATGTCGGAGTGCATATAACGAACCTTTAAATCCATTTTTTCAAAGTAGGCAGTTAAATCCTCTGCCATTTTTTTAGTTAAGGTTGTTACTAAGACTCTTTCTTTTAACTTGCTTCGCATGATGATTTCATTGTACAAGTCATCCACTTGCGACTTGGTTTCCCTAATTTCTATTATCGGGTCTAACAAACCAGTTGGTCTGATAATTTGCTCTGTTATGGTCTTTGATTTGTCTTTTTCGTAATCAGCAGGTGTCGCGCTTAGATATAATACTTTATCGGTTAAAGCTTCAAATTCTTCAAAGTTTAGCGGTCTATTATCGAGGGCAGAGGGGATTCTAAAGCCGTATTCGACAAGGTTGGTTTTCCTTGACCTATCACCCTTATACATCGCCCTAATCTGAGGAATAGTTGCGTGGCTTTCGTCGATTACAATCAAAAAGTCCTCAGGAAAATAGTCAATCAGTGTGCTCGGACGTGAACCAACTGGTCTATTTTCCAATATTCTGGCGTAGTTTTCAATGCCAGAACAAAAACCAAGTTCTCTAAGCATTTCGATATCAAAGCGAGTTCTTTCTTGTATTCTTTGTACTTCAATTAGCTTGTTTTCTTTTTTAAATTTTTTGACTTGCTCAGCAAGTTCCTTCTCTATGTCAGCAATAGCTCTTTCGATGCTTTCGGTATCTTTGACATAGTGACTTGCAGGAAAAATTACAGCGTGTGTTCTATCGCATAAAATTCTGCCTGTGAGTGGGTCAATTTCAGAAATTCTATCAATTTCGTCTCCAAACAGTTCAATTCTGATAGCCTTTGATGCTTTGTTGGCGGGGATAATTTCGATTACATCACCACGTACTCTAAAGGCGGTTCGCTGAAAGTCTATGTCGTTTCTTTTGTATTGTATGTCGACTAACTTTTCGATAATATCTTCTCTTGAAATTTCCTGACCAACTCTGACCGAAAGTGCCATATTTTTGTAGTCAATCACATCACCTAGTCCATAAATACAAGAAACAGACGCTACCACAATAACGTCTTTTCTTTCAAATAGGCTGGCAGTTGCCGAGTGCCTAAGCTTATCAAGTTCTTCATTTTGTGAAGAATCTTTTTCAATGTAAGTATCGGTTTGAGCCACATAGGCTTCGGGTTGGTAGTAGTCATAGTAACTAACAAAATATTCCACCGCATTGTGAGGGAAGAAGCTTCTTAGTTCCTCTACTAGCTGGGCAGCAAGTATTTTATTATGGGCAATAACAAGGCTTGGTTTCTGCATCTTTTCAATCACATTGGCGACAGTGTAGGTTTTACCTGAGCCTGTTGCACCAAGTAATGTGACGTGTTTTTCGCCCCTGTTAAATGCTTTAACTATATCATCTATCGCTTGTACTTGATCACCCTTGGGTTCAAATTCTGATACAAGTTTAAATGTTGTGTTTGTATTACTACTATTCAAATTAAATGCCTTCTTCTACAGCCTTTACAATGTCTTTGGCTCTTAACTCGTAAAATTCTTTTAGGTAGTCAACCGAGCCAACTTGTCCAAACTTATCCTTAACGCCAACTCTCTTTAATTTGCAAGGCGCCTCTTCAGCAATCACTTCTGCTACTGCTGAACCTAATCCATTTATAATGTTGTGGTTTTCTGCTGTAACGATAAGTCCAGTTTTCTCTGCGGATTCTTTTATTATTTTTTTATCTATTGGTTTAATAGTGAACATATCTACAACTCTTACATCTATGCCTTTTTCTTTTAATATAGCAGCTGCTTTGATTGCTTCTGCTACCATTATTCCATTCGCAATTATTGTAGCATCTTTACCATCTTTGATTATGTTTGCTTTTCCGATTTCAAACTTTGAACCTTCCTCATAGACTTTTACTGCGTTTTTTCTTAACAATCTAATGTAGAACATACCGTTTAATGTAGATGTTTGCTCTAATAAGTCTTTTAACATCGTCTGGTCAGTAGGATTTAATATGGTGATTTCAGGAATATTACGCATAATACCTACATCTTCAAAAGGCATATGAGTTCCACCATTAAACGCAGCAGTTACTCCTGGGTCAGAACCGATAATTCTTACATTTAGTTGAGCGTATGCACATGAAACAAAGATTTGGTCATAGCAACGTCTTGTAGAAAATGGTGCAAAACTGTGAGCGTAAGGTATTTTACCAGCGGCGCTTAAACCTGCTGCCACGCCTGCCATATTGGCTTCCGAAATTCCTACATTGTAGGCTCTATCTGGGTATGCTTCAAAGTATGGGTTCATTGCTAGTGAGCTTGACAGGTCAGCATCTAAAACAACAATGTCTTTGTTTTCTTTTGCTAAGTCCATTAATGTCTGGCAATATACTTTACGCATTTCAACCGCGTCTTTTTCATGTGTTTTAGCTATATTTACCATTGTTCACCTCCGCCTAATGCCTCTATTTCTTTTTCATATTCTTTTATCAATTCGTCTGCCTGCTTAAACTGTTCATCATTAAATCTCAAGTGGTGGTTAGCTTCCAATTCCATAACAAACGGATAGCCTTCGCCTTTCACAGTATCAAGCACTATACAGCTTGGTTTGCCTTTAACATTTTTGGCGTTTTGAACAGCTTCATCAATTGCTTTAATATCGTTACCCTTAATTCTAACAGCATCAAAACCAAAGCTTTCAAACTTAGCTTTAATATCACCAAGACCGCTGATGTCTTCTGTTCTACCATCAAGTTGCTTTTTGTTTTCATCAACAAAGACTATTAGGTGGTCTAGTTCTTGTTTAGCAGCAAACATGGCAGCTTCCCAAACCTGACCTTCATTTAATTCGCCATCGCCAAGAATTAAGTAAGTGTAGTTGTCTTTGCCGTCAATCTTGTTTGAGAGGGCAATGCCCATCGCACTACTTGCACCTTGTCCCAAAGAACCCGTTGTCATATCAATACCAGTAGTTAGGTTTTTATCGCAGTGAGATGGTAGGTTAGTACCATTTGTGTTAAGCGTCAATAATTCTTCCACTGGGAAAAAACCTTTTAAAGCAAGTGCCGAATAAATTGCTGGTCCCGCATGACCCTTAGAACATACTAAGTAGTCTCTATCTTCCCATTTTGGATTTTTTGGATCTATTCTCATTTCCTTGCCATATAGTAATGCTAGTGCATCAGTGATTGAGCCACTGCCTCCTATGTGACCAAAACCCAAGTGTCTAATAGACTTTAACGTTTCTAGTCTAATACACTTGGCAAACTTTTCTAAGTGTTTTAGTTCTTTTTCTTGTAACATTATAAAAATGCCCTCCTTTACTTGTCTTTTTGAGCGCTAACTACAAATACTATTCACTTATATGCGTAGTCGAGAGATCTCATTATTTCAATTTCACTCTCCTATTCTATCATTTTCTATTTATTTATTCTAGTTTATATAAAAATTTTACCTATAATGTGATATAATATCATGAAAATATTTTCAAATATTACAAAAAAGGAGTTTAAAATGGAGAATAATAAAAGAGAAATCGTGGTGGCTGATCCATCAGGTATTGGCTTATTTGGTTTGGCTATGGTAACCTTAGTGGCATCCTCACAAAAACTAGGTTTTACAATAGGTACGTCATACATTATACCGTGGGCGTTATTTTTAGGTGGCTTTGCACAACTTTACGCTGGTATAAACGATAGCAAAAAGAATAATGTTTTTGGTGCTACGGCATTTTTTGCTTATGGTATGTTTTGGATTTCAGTTGCCTTATCTTGGCTGATAAGTGCAGGTGTCTTTGGAGAAGTTCTAAAGTCTGGGGTAGACCCTAAGCAACTAGGGGTTGCATTTGTGGGATATTTAATTTTCACATTGTATATGACTTATGCTGCTACTAAAACAAATAAAGTTCTTTTAGCAATTTTTATCCTAATTGACTTCTTATTTATTGGCTTATCGCTTTCAACATTATTCCATATCGAAGCGGCTCACGCTTTAGCGGCGTATTCAGAACTGGCAATTTCTATGCTAAGTTTTTACGCATCGGCTGTTTGCGTTGTTAATGCAAGCTTTGGCAAAGAAGTGCTTAAAAATGGCAAATTATCATAAGACTAGTTTTTTAACTCTTCTAGTTCTCAGTTAGGATAAGTGTTTTGAAAAAAATAGTTAAAGTATTAAGTATAGTTTTAGCAATAATTTTTGTACCGCTTATATATTTTTATTTTAGAGATATGACATATCCCAAAGTCATAGACGCTGTATCTATTGAAGATGCGATGGATCTTGTTAGTGAGAAAGATGACTATTATATTATATCTATGGAAGGTGGCGGCGGTTTTCATTTGGTTTGTAGAAACGGAAAATATAAAGATAAAAACGTTGAAATAAGAGGCAAAATGAATCCGCAGACTTGTTTAAGCAACACTTTTTTATGGCCATCTAATAATAGACTTTTAATAAAAGCGACAAAAGTTACAGATGATTACTATGATGATGGTGTTTATAGCCGAGAAGTCATCGTTGAGTGCGAAGATTTTAAATTTATAAAGCCGATTATTAGAGATTATACTTATGCCGAACACTGGGGCAGAATGTTCTCGCCGACATCCTATATTGATTCCTATGATGTAATGCATGAAGATTATGTATTACCAGATAGTGAATAAAAAACGGTCAAGCTATTAAAATCTGCCCTTTTCTATTTTATTCAATCTCATAATTTTTCAAATAAATAATATTAACTAAATGAACAGATCCAGATTTCAGGAGCTGATATATCCTATGCTGATTTTGTGTATGATATGTGCTTTATGTATCATTAAGAAGCTATTGATAATACCTTTAAAGACATTGATAGTTTAATAAAAACAGGAAAACCTGCATGGTAAATATAATATAAACTGCCATTAGTAAGTAAATTATCTTATTAATGGTGGTTTTTCTTTTGCTTGTAAAAAACCTTGCAATTATAACAAAAATTACCCTTGACATAAGAAATACAATCGTTATAAAATGAAATAACGTTAGGTATTTTGATAACGAACGGTTTTTGAATGAAAAGGGTATAAATTATGAAAAAAACAGGGGCGGTAATTGTAGCCGCGGGCTTATCCTCTAGGATGAAGGCGTTTAAACCATCATTACCTTTTGGTGACTCTACTGTGGCAAATCATGTGATAAATAAACTCAAAAAATTTGATATCGACCCAATATGTATTGTCGTTGGGCATAAATCTAAGGAATTAAAAGAAAGTATTTATACAAAAGATATTCGCTATGTCAAAAATAAAAATTATAGTTCTACCCAGATGTTTGATTCTGTTCTGTTAGGGATTGACGATATTGTGTCAAGCTGTGAAAGAATTTTGATTATGCCGATGGACTTACCTGCTATTTTGGATTCTACGCTTGAAAAAGTGTTAAGTGTTGATGCGGGCATGATTAGAACGAGTTTTAAAGGGCAGGCGGGGCATCCCATCATAATTACTAGCGAATTTGCCAAAACACTTAAAAATTTTAATGGCGAAGGTGGTTTACGCTCTGCGATGGAAAACAGTGATATGCCAATTAGCAATATTGAAGTCGATGATGCCGCGGTTCAATTTGACATCGACACACCAGAAGAATATCACAAGTTAATTGAGTGGAATTATGAAAGGGGCGAAGGTTATCCGATAAGCCCAGCAGTGGAAGTTAAGCTTAGGGCAAAGGAAGTTTTTTTTGACGAGACTGCCTTTGAACTCCTAAATAATATTAAAAAGCATCAAAGCTTACAAAAAGCCTGTTTAGAAACTAATATTTCTTATTCTAAGGGCAGTAAGATGATTAAGGAAATGGAATGGGAACTTGGCTTTTCAATAGTTGAAAAGTGGACTGGTGGCAAGTCAGGTGGTGGCACGTCGATTACAAGTGAAGGTGAAAAACTGATTGAGAATTACCAAAGGTTCATCAATGAAGTGGCAGAAAGTGCTGAAAAAGCTTATAAGAAATATTTTTCGATGGGCATACGGACGGCTGGTCAGTAAATGAGGAATTTATATTTGATTAGGCATGCGACGCCAGATTTTAAAGAGGGTATTAAGCTTTGCATAGGTAGAACGGATATTGATATCAGTGAGGCAGGCATAGCAGAGGCAAAAAGATTACGCGATTTTTTTAAAGACAAAGAGATTGATAGTATTTACAGCAGTCCGCTGATAAGGTGCGTGCATACCGCTGAAATCATGGCAGATGGCAAATTGAATGTTAACATTCATCAAGGCTTGGCTGAAATTTACATGGGTCACTGGGAAGGTGTTCCATTAAAAAATATAAAAAAGGAACTTGGCGACGAACCCTTTGATGGTGAAAAACGCATAGATGCCCTAGCTAGAATGGAAAGTGCCATTAGGGAAATCATGCTACATACCACGGGGGATGTGATATGCGTGGCTCATGCAGGCGTAAATTGTGCCTTTATTGCCAAGACTTTAGGAAAAAATATAAAAACGTCAAGAGCCTTAAAACAACCGTGTGGATGTTTTAATCATTTTGAATTTGATGGGCGCGAATTTAAGCAGGTAGTAATGGGCTATTTGCCATAAATTGTATTAATGTATAGATGAGGAATGTAATTTATGAAAAACTTATTTGAAATTTTGGTTAAGGAACTTAGGGCAGGAAATGACATCACGATGGTAAGCGTTACGGCATCTTCTGGTTCAACGCCAAGAGGGGCTGGTGCTAGAATGATAGTTAGTAAAGTGGGCAGGCTTTATGGAACTATTGGGGGAGGCCCTGTAGAATATCTTTGTCAGCAAAGAGCTGCCGAAGTTTTAAAAACAAAAAAGTCCTTCAACGAATCATACATGCTTAGAAAAAATGAAGTTCAGGATTTAGGAATGATTTGTGGAGGGGATGTCACTTGTTATTTTCAGTATATTTCATGTGAAAACAAGAAAATTCAGCAAACTATAGACTATGCTCTAGATCTATTTGAAAAGGGCAAAGACATGTGGATCATCACAGATATTACTGAGGGTAAAGAGCCAGAAATGGCAATATATGGCAAAGAGGATGGTGCTGTGGGCATGGAATTGAGTTCAGACATTATAGAACTCTTAGCAAAGGCGCCATTTAAGAAAGAAATAGCAGACAGAACTTATTCGGCTGAGCAGATAAACCAGAGTGAAAAAGTCTTTATATTTGGTGGCGGTCACGTTGCTCAAGCCTTAGTGCCAACCCTTGCAAGAATTGATTTTCGATGTATTGTAGTTGAAGATAGGGCAGAATTTGCAAAAAAAGAACTATTTGAAGGTATTTTTGACACAAGGCTAGTTGACATGAAAAATCTAGATGAAGTTTGCAAGGAAATCACCGAAAATGACTACGTTTGTGTGATGACTAGAGGCCACGCTAATGATTATGAAGTGGAAAAGTGCGTGTTAAAAACACCTGCAAAATACATTGGTGCAATTGGTAGTAAAAGAAAAATTGCGGGCATCAATCAGAGGCTACAAGATGATGGCTTTACAGATGAAGATATTGCAAGGTTGACAACACCGATTGGCTTAGCAATTCTGGCAGAAACACCTGCCGAAATAGCTGTCAGCATAGCTGCGCAATTAATCTACGAAAGAGCGAACAATAAATAAAAAACTAAATTGGGGAGAAAGGTTGAGTTGACTATGAAGGTAATCAAAACGGTAGATGCTGAAGGCATGATTATTTGCCATGACATTACGCAGATCATCAAGGGCGTTGTCAAAGACAGTGCTTTTAGAAAGGGACATGTTGTCAAAAAAGAGGATATCCCAGTACTTTTAAGTCTTGGTAAAGACCATTTGTATGTTTGGGAAGATGATGAAAATATGATGCATGAAAATGATGCGGCAGCAATTTTATGCGATTTATGTCTTGGTAATAACATGGAAGGCTCTCAAGTAAAAGAGGGTAAAATCAACTTGTTTTCAACGTGCCACGGACTCTTTAAAATAAATAGAAAAGCGTTAAAGGCGGTAAATAGCTTTGGTCAGCTTATCATTGCCAGTAAGCGTGGTGATATTGTGGTTAAAAAAGGGGATTTGCTTGCAGGTACAAGAATAATTCCCCTTGTGATTGAAAAAGAAAAGATGGAAGATGCTAAGTCTCAAATAAAAGGGCTCACAAATAAGCCAATTTTTGAAGTAAAAGAATTTAAAGAAAAAAAAATTGCCATTATCACTACTGGTAACGAGGTTTTTCATGGCAGAATTAAGGATGCTTTTACCCCAGTAATTCTAGATAAAATTTCTGAATTTGGTGGCAAATTATTTGCTCATGAAATCTTAGATGACGATGATAAAAAACTCACAGATACTATCTTAAAATTTATAAAAAAAGGCGCAGATATGGTAATTTGTACTGGTGGTATGAGCGTTGACCCTGATGATAAAACGCCACTTGGCATAAAGAACACAGGAGCAGAACTAGTTACTTATGGTGCGCCAGTCCTCCCTGGTTCCATGTTTTTATTGGCATATTATGATCATTTTGACAATAAAAAAAATATCCCAATTATGGGTTTACCTGGTGGTGTAATGTTTTCAAAACATACAGTTTTTGATTTAATACTGCCGAGAGTAATGGCAGATGATATTGTGACAGCAGATGACATCGCAAATTTAGGTGAGGGTGGTTTGCTAACAAATCACGACTGTTGTTCTAGTTCAAAGCATTAGCCTGAGTAAAGGAGCAAGGAATATGAGTGGATTGACACATTTTGATGCTGATGGTAATGCCATAATGGTAGATGTTAGTGACAAAAAAGATACCATAAGAGAAGCTATCGCAAGTGGCACAATTAAGCTATCTGAGGAAGCATATATAAAAGCTAAAAATGGTAGTATGGCTAAGGGTGATGTTCTGGGTGTTGCACGGATTGCTGGTATTATGGGAGCAAAGAGAACTGCGGAACTTATTCCCCTTTGTCACATTTTAAATTTAAGCAAGGTGACAATAAATTTTACTTTAAATGATGAAGATAACGCTATAACAGCAACTTGCATCGTTAAAACTGTTGGTAAAACGGGCGTAGAAATGGAAGCTTTGATGGGTGTTAATATTTGTTTATTGACAATTTACGATATGTGTAAGGCGATTGATAAGGGTATGATGATTAGTGATATAAAGTTGATAAAAAAACTGGGCGGTAAGAGTGGCACTTGGCAGAGGAAGGGCTAACAATTCAATGAAAGATTCTTTTGATAGAAAAATTGATTATATGCGTGTATCCATTACCGAAAGGTGTAATTTACGATGTGGATATTGTATGCCAAATGGCATAGTTCCTTCATTATGTAAGGAAATTTTAACTTACGATGAAATACTGATGGTGTGTAAAGAGGCCGTAAAGCTTGGCGTTGTAAAGTTCAAAATTACGGGTGGAGAACCTCTTGTCAGAAAGAATTGTGCAGAATTTATCAAAAAACTCTATGAGATAGAAGGAATAGAAGAAGTAACTTTAACCACTAATGGCGTGTATTTAAAAGAGCAACTTAATAACTTAGTGGAAGCTGGCATACGCTCAGTCAATATAAGTCTTGATACGTTAAATAGAGAAAAATATCAAAATATTACAGGTTTTGATAAGTTAGAAACAGTTTTGGCGTCCATTATGGCGGCTTTAAAATTTGGTATTAAGGTCAAAATCAATGCGGTGATGCATGATAAAGAATATAAGGATGATTTTATCAATTTATTGTTACTTGCAAAAAAGTTTCCGCTTGATGTGAGATTTATTGAAATGATGCCGATTGGTTGTGGTGTTAAATCACGCTTGGTTCCAAACGATATTTT
>PDWI01007447.1_pt1 | contig 13277 bp, 12 predicted proteins | sample 1430891 | NCBI WGS metagenome assembly PDWI01 (sample SAMN01162508, study PRJNA174530) | Oral metagenome, whole genome shotgun sequencing project. | biome: Marine environment; feature: Marine mammal; material: Swab sample of the gingival sulcus; isolation source: swab sample of gingival sulcus... | reverse complement strand
TTAGTCTTAAAAGTGTTACCACATGAACAAACAACTTCAACTTCTTTATATTCCGGGTGTAGTTTATCTTTCATAATAACCCCCTATTTCTTATTTAACTTTCTAACTCCTATATTATAGCACAACTCAAATATTTGGCAAGTTTTTTCGTCAAACACAGTGTTAATCTAAGTTTATTTCCATATTTGTGAACTCTAACTTGAAAAAAAAATATATCTTTGATAGAATGTGTTCGGAGGAATTATGAAAGAGTTAGAAAAAATAATTGATAATAAGTATACACTTACAGAAGTTATTTCAAAAAGAGCAAGAAATATCATTAAAGAAGTCAACGATGAAATAAAAAAAGCGGAGAAAGAAAAAAATCAAGATTTGGTTTATGAATTAAACGAAAATAGCAATAGCATAGGATATAAATCTATTAATCAGGCAATAAAAGATTTAAAAACATCTAAATTTGTTTACAAAATTGAAGAATAAGAGCTATGCTCTTTTTTTTTGACCTTTTTCTTTTATAAGTTTTATTGTATAATTATGATAACGTAAAATGGAGGTAAAATATATGAAATTTGTTTACTCGTTTAAGGATGGAAATAAAGAAATGAAGGATTTGCTAGGAGGAAAAGGTGCTAACCTAGCCGAGATGACAACAATTGGTCTACCTGTTCCTCAAGGATTTACAGTCACTACCGCTGCTTGTAATGAATTTTATAACAACGATGAAACGTTATGGGATGAGTTAAAAACCGAAATTTTCGAAGAACTAAAAAAATTAGAAGAAATTACAGGAAAAACATTTGGTTCTCTCGATAAACCTCTACTCGTAAGTGTAAGAAGTGGTGCTAAAATATCAATGCCTGGTATGATGGACACTATTCTTAACCTTGGACTGAATGATGAAGTTGCTGAGTCTTTAGCTAAAATTACCGAAAACCCAAGATTTGTTTATGATAGCTATAGAAGATTTATTCAAATGTTCTCTGATGTTGTTATGGGCGTACCAAAACACATATTTGAGGATGTCTTAACGGATGAAAAGAGTAAAAAAGGCTATCGATATGATACAGAGCTTACAACGGATGATTTAAAGAAAATAGTGGCAGAATTTAAAGAATTATATAAGAAAGAAATTGGAGAGAATTTTCCACAAGAACCACGGGAGCAGTTACTAAACGCTGTCCATGCAGTATTTAGCTCATGGAACAATGACAGAGCTATAATGTATAGGGATATCAATGGGATAGCTCATGATTTGGGCACTGCTGTAAACGTTCAATCAATGGTGTTTGGAAACATGGGTGATGATTGTGGTACTGGCGTTGCATTCACTAGAAACCCTTCTACTGGAGAGAAAAAACTGATGGGTGAATTTTTAATGAACGCACAAGGAGAAGATGTTGTTGCTGGCATTCGAACACCTGTCCCAATTGCCAAATTGAACGAAGTAAACCCAGGCGCATATGATGAGTTCGTCAACGTGTGTAAAACCTTAGAGGGTCATTATAAAGATATGCAAGATATTGAATTTACAATAGAAAATAAAAAGCTTTACCTATTACAAACTAGAAATGGAAAAAGAACTGCTCAGGCAGCACTAAAGATTGCTATCGAAATGTTTGAAGAAGGGCTTATTACTAAGGATCAGGCGCTAATGAGAATTGAACCAAAACAGTTAGACCAACTACTGCACCCTACATTTGACAAACAATCTCTAGAAAATGCGAAAATGATTGCATCAGGTCTTGCCGCGTCACCTGGTGCAGCAACGGGAAAAATTTTCTTTACTGCTGAGAGCGCAAGCAAAAATGCAAAAGATAATCAAAAAGTTATTTTAGTAAGAACCGAAACATCACCAGAAGACCTCGAAGGTATGGTAGCTGCTGAGGGTATTTTGACATCAAGAGGTGGTAGAACATCTCATGCTGCTGTTGTCGCAAGAGGAATGGGAAAATGCTGTGTATGTGGATGTGAAGATATATACGTAGATGAAAAGAATTTACAGTTTGAAGTAAATGGAAAAGTATACAAAGAGGGAGATTATATTTCAATCGATGGGTCAACTGGTAAAATCTATGATGGTATTGTAGAAACAAATGATGCTAGTTTATCAGAAAACTTTAACACCTTAATGAAATGGGCTGATGATAGAAGAAAACTTCAAGTAAGAACAAATGCTGACACACCAAATGATGCTGCAAATGCCATTAAATTTGGTGCTGAAGGTATTGGTCTTTGTAGAACAGAGCATATGTTTTTTGAAGAAACTAGAATTTCAGCAATAAGAGAAATGATTGTTGCAAGCTCTAAGACTGAACGAGAAGTTGCACTTGAAAAACTCTTACCATTCCAAAAAGAAGACTTTATTGGAATATTTAAGGTGATGAAAGAAAAACCTGTTACAATAAGACTACTTGACCCACCTCTTCATGAGTTTCTACCAAAAGATGATGAAGAAATAAAAGAGTTGGCTGATAATATGAATATAAGCTATGAACTTCTAAAGAATCAGGTGACTAGTTTACATGAATTCAACCCTATGTTAGGCCATAGAGGCTGTCGACTTGCTATAAGCTATCCTGAAATCGCCGTTATGCAGACTAGGGCAATAATTGAAGCAGCAATAGCTGTTAAAAAGGAAGAAGGTTATGATGTTAAGCCAGAAATTATGATTCCTTTAGTAGGAAATATAACCGAGCTTACATTCATTGAAAAAGTGGTAAAAGAAGTTGCTGATAGTATTATTAAAGAATCTGGTGTAGAACTTAACTACCTATACGGAACCATGATAGAAGTACCTAGAGGGGCACTGACAAGTGATGAGATCGCTCAAACAGCTGAGTTCTTCTCATTCGGTACCAACGACTTAACTCAAATGACCTATGGTTTTAGCCGTGATGATGCCAACAAGTTTATAAACGACTACAAAGTAAAAGGTGTATTTGACACCGATCCATTCGTAAGCATTGATGAAACAGGTGTTGGTAAATTAATGAAAATTGCGGTTGATTTAGGACGAAAAACGAGACCAAACATTAAACTTGGTATATGCGGCGAGCATGGAGGAGACCCTAAGAGTATTGACTTCTGTAATCGACTTGGGTTGAACTATGTATCATGTTCTCCATTTAGAGTCCCTATCGCTAGATTAGCTGCTGCACAAGCAGTAATTAAACAAGAACAGAAGTAAGACGCTACACAAAAAAGGCTACAAGTAAACTTGTAGTCTTTTTTTATATAATAAATCATTTTGTATTGTTAAGGTAAAAAGCTACTGCTAACGAGCATGATAACAACAAATATTATAAGTCCTAACGCAGTGAAGAAAATGAATTTAAAACAACCATGACCAAGTTCATTATTTTTCGCTTTTTGTTTATATTCTTCAACAACTTCTTTCGGTATGTTGTGCTTTTCGATAAATTCTTTTAATACCTCATCACTCTCCAGTTCATCGTAATCATTTTTATCAACATAACTCTTAGTTTTAAACGCATCATCATACGCATTACCATGATCCATCTTTTTATAAAATTCGTTATAGAACTCGTCATACGCCTCTTGATACATGTCCTTTGTTGTCGTATGTTCTGTTTGGTTTTCATTGCAACGAGGACATACGGATTCAAAATCTTCTAGTTCTTTACCACAATATACACATTTCTTCAAAACAATCTCCTTAATCCATATTTTTTACCATGCGATAAAATACACCCTTACCTATAAAAGTGGTCAGTTCAAAGCTATCTCCATCTATTTCAAACCCCACTGATTGATAACAATGAATGGCTCTTTTATTCCATGTTCTAACCCCTAGGTAAATAGGTTTCGTTCCATATAGTGATTTTGATATGTTGCAAGCAATCTCTATTGTTTGTTTACCATAACCTCTGTTAAGATATTTGGGATTAACACCAACTCCTAAAAAAATCTCCGTCTCTTCTTCATGTAGATTAATAAAACTGATTCGTTTGCTTCCCTCGAAAAAAACATAATAGTTCTTCTCATATTTCACATTGCAAAACCCTCTATTGAGTTTTTTTTGCTCATCATAAGAGGGCAAATTATAAATTGCATACTTCCCATCATATTTCCAGCCACATATTTCTTTTTTATCATTTTCTTCAATCACTCTATAGGTAAGATTTTCCACTTTTTCTCCTTCAATAATGATTATACTAAAAAAAACTAGTGTATGTAAATAAAAATGGTGCCATTACACCATTTATTATTTATAATCGACAATAAGCTCTCTATCTCCTATCGTTTTTTCAAAAAGTTTTATAATTAATGTCTTGGCTCTATCTTTCGCTTTTGCTTTAAGCGTCTCCATCCCACCCTTTTGAGTAACATCTTTTTTGGCTACTTTCATTGCATCAATCACATCTTCTTTTTTAGACCAATTAAATAATGCTGCTTTACTATCATAGAAAACAATAGAATCAGGTTTAATATTTATATCCTGTATTTCAACCTTAGGCAAATATATTTCAACCGAACTCTCTGTAACATTAACCTTTACTTTTGACATATCAATTCCCGCTTTCACTTCTGCAAAATATGTCATCATAAACGCTTTTTTCGTAAGAATTGGAATATCACCATCCGTATAAGTAACTAATCCATTATAAGAGAGTTCAGCTGTTGTCAAATCACTTACTGACCTCAACTGATTACTTATAAATTTATTCGTAATTTCCGGTTCACTATTAAAAAAATTATTCCAAATGAATAAACCAACAACCGCTACAATAGCAATAATTACTATCGCTGTAACAACTCGCTTAGCAATATAGCTCATCAATCCCTCCTATGTTCCTTTGTCGTTTCATTTTTATCAAATATAAATTTAAAATCACACTTTTCGTCACCCAATCCAAGTGTCCCTTCTCGTTCTAAATGCAACTTTTTTAACCCCCCAAAAACAATCCAGTCTCCATCACAAAAGATAGGACACAACTCAGGAGTAGCAAAATAATTACACGTGTCTTTCCACAAACATTTCGTGATATCTACGACAAATTCATCTTTACCGTCTTTAATTATTTTATTATCCCAGATTCCAGGAACACTCATCTGCTTTTTAAAAATTTTAGTAAACATCGTTCTAAAAAATGGAACATGGGTGAATCCTTTTAAGACTGTATGTACTCTTTTCGCGCTTTCTTCAAACCAACCTCTTGAGAGTACTTCCGCATCCTCATTATGTACGCCCAAACTAATAAGCGCTTTATAAACAGCGATAAGCGGTAAAATATTTTTTTTCTGGACTTTTTGTTGAGCTTCTGACCATTCACCACTACTCAAAGCATTGCACATTTCTATATAGATCACTTCATACGCAGAATCTATTTTTTCATAAACACCTCGTGATACTTTATTTTTAAAAAATGATTTAAATCGCATAGCGCCTCCCGACTATATATACCCTATTTAGAAAATTCTAGTTATCTATATATTCACTTGCATTTAATCTAGCATTAGCTATTACTTCATCATCAAAGCCCATAATCTCTAAAAGTTTAATCGCATTGTTAGATTCTGATGGCCCTGTTTTCAAAATAAAATCAAATTGGATGTCTTCACCATCATAATCTTCATTGAAATGCATATTGTGATAGATATCCTTCAGCAAGTACGTAAGTTCTATATCATGAGTTGCCGCAACGACAATGGAATCAAAGGTATTGAGATATCGCAGCACAGCTTCAGAAGCTGATATTCTCTCTATCGTGTTAGTCCCTCTTAGAATTTCATCAATAAATACAATGGCGTTCGTAGATTCTACGCGATCTACTATTCGCTTAAGACTTTTTATCTCTCTTATAAAATAACTCTCCTTTGAAGAGATATCATCTCTGATTGCCATAGAAGTAATGACCAAAGACTTTCGAAATGCAAAGTGATTTGCAAACGCAAAACCTAAGGACTGAGAAAAAATAGCAGATATCGCAAGCGCCTTGATAAAGGTGCTTTTTCCAGTAGCATTAGAACCTGTAATAATAGAACTAGTAAAACCATTGTATGTATTGGTTACAGGTTTTTCAACTAAAGGATGATATACATCGACAAAATCAATGACCTTCTTATCTGTAAAATGGTATGTTGTAACGATATCAAAACAGTTTTTATAAGCGGAAAGAGCAAAACACATATCCAGTTCGGCAAAGCGATCAATAATCTTATTCGTTAGATCCCTTTTATGAATAACATTGGATACAATTTTATTATAATAAAAGGCATCTGATAATGTAATCGCTTTATAATATTCGATTAATAGGCCAACAATGGAGGTATAATCAATATCAGTATTTAAAAACTTAACTCTTACTCTTGAGTAGCTTTTCGTAAGTTCACTAAGCTCTTCTTGGTATTCTTGTATCGCTTTATTATCAATCGATAACGTTAAAAGTTCTTTTGACGCCAAAATTATATTTGAAAGATAATTAATGGCTGTAATATCTGCTCTTATCTTGTGTTTTATCATATAGTGAACAAGAAAGTTGAAAGCCATTGAGGTGATAAATAATATCGCTGCGAGCGTTTTGTCATAAAAAAACGCAACAACAGAAAGATAAGGCGCGTATCTCAACACTGTAAATACTTGTGAGAATGGTAGTAATTTATGATTACTTCTCATAAAAACACTTAATCCGTTATAATCTACCTTTCCAACAGAATTTAAAATATAACCTATTTTTTCCCTATATTCTTTTACGTTAAACAACTCATATAAAGCAAGTCTCTTATCTAACACATTCTCATCGGCATCGATGTAATGCAGCTCTCTATAAAGATATTCCGCTCCTATCGACGTGATGGTATTGTCCATAGAATTAAAGAGTTTATCCATTTCCAAATCATTCCACGTAATATCATCAATTCTTGGTCTTGAATTCATATCATCTTTGCTACTCAGATATAAGTCCTTCACTTTATCATAGTCAAATTTATTATTGTTTTTTCTTTTGGGTTTTAAAGACTCATAGAACGCTTTATCTCGTTTTCGTTTATTTGAAAGATAAGAATATATTGAAAAAACAACTATTACAAAGCCTGAAACCAAATAGTACATAAAATCCCCCTAGTAAAAAAGTGAAAAAGCTACTACGTAACCTTTTCACCATTAATAAACTTGATCCTTTTTTGTATTTTTTCACGCGTAATCCAAATCTCTTTGCCACAGGTGGTGCATTTGATTTTAAAATCTGCTCCTTTTCGTAATATTTCGAATTCAAAACCTCCACATGGGTGGTTCTTCTTTGTCCTTACGATATCCCCAACTTCAAGTTTCAACTTTAGACTCCAAACATCCACTCAATCAATCCATTGTTATATAACATCTTGGCAAATACAGATGAGTGGTAGGCGTCATAGAAAACTCCCGAGTTAAAGAAAGCCGAAATATTGTACACTATGAATGCAATCAATGTAGCGTAAACAAGAGATTTCATGAAAGAAAAAAGTATGGAACCTAGTTTTTCATACGACGTAAAACCTGCCATTTTATTTACATATTCAAACGAATTAGATATCGCTCTAAGAATAAATGCAGATAGTATAAAAAGCAAAACGATAGATATCATATTCGTAAACAAACCAATTGACAACTCACTAAAAGTAATCTTCTCTTTAACAGAAAACATGCTTGATCGCTCAAAAAAATAGATAAGTGTTTTTGAAAAATCCATTTTCTTAAATGCTTCAATACTAAAATCCATCTCCTTATCCAAAGATGAAAGTTTTGAAAGAAGACTTTTGTCAATCATACCTACAATTGAGTTTATTCCTGGAATCTTTTCAACAAGTTTTGTAAAACTACCAAAAAAATGGAATGTTATCCAAAGACTTATGGAAAGTCCTACCCAATCTGAAAAGCTTTTTATAAATGATTTCCTATAACCAAGAAATACTGTAATTAAAACAACCACTATAATAATTAAATCTACACTATTCATATAATACCTCTACTTAATAATTTCATATAACGTAAGTATATTTTCTTCTAAAACTAATAACCGATTTTGATCCAAAATAAACAAGTTCTCTACTTGATTTTTTTGTTCCTTAGTATGTAAGAGCGTTCCTGATTGATTATAGATATCTATCCTATTATCAACAATCGCTACAAAAATACCATCCTTAAATATTATCTTACTATATTTTACATCAATTTTCGCATTAATTCCAATTTTATTTTTATTTATATCATAAGTTTTTAAATAATAATCTGAATCAACGCTGTTTTTTGATTCATTATTTATTAAAATAACTTGATTAGGAGCAAAGTTAAAATATCTAATATCGCTAATTCCAACGGTGTCATCTAACTGTCTAAAATCCTGACCATATTGTACAATTCTATTTTTGTATAAAAAAAGGTATCCTTTATCATTAGACAAAACACTAAGCAACTCTTCATTATATTCTTTCTTAAAAACTACATCCCCATTCATATCAAATATAATAACACTTGATGCCACTTCGCCTCTAAGATCTTCTAAAACTAAAACGGCAATCCGATTGGTCTTAAAATTTACATTTTGTTCTATTATGGTGCCATTTTCTATAGTTGTATTTGAAACAAGCTTCATATGTTTATCATAAATTAAGATGTTTTTGTTGTCATTTAATCGAACGACACATCTGCCATCATCACCAAAGTCGACAGTATTCACTTCGCCTAGGCCCAATATTGATTTTTGAAGCCTACCTTCCTTATCAAATAAATAGATATTTCCATTTTTTTTATCGACAACTAGTAAATTGGATTTACTACCCATTATGGACGCATCATGCGAAAAGTCCTTATACCACTTTGCATTACCGTTCATTCCATAACAGGTAAGCCTATTATTATAAAAAATATAATACCTATCTCCATCAGAATAAACACTATCTGGACTCTTTAGCGCTGCTAGCTTATAACTATTTATTTTTTTTATACTTATTTCTGACTTGTTTGTTGCGGAAAAAAAGGATGCTATATTATTTCTATTAAAAACTATAATTGCTATTAGAACAAGAACTACAGCACTTAGTATATTCCAGTTTCTCTTTGACATTCTACCACCTTTTTATAGAAGGAAATTCGTAAAAATACGTTTCTATATGCCCATTTAGGAACTTCCTTATTTTTTTTGCCCTTCTTTTTTCTGTATAAGGATATCTATCATTGGCCGTTAAAATATTTACCGACCACGTATCTTTATCCAACACATAGCGATTAAACTCGGACTCTAATTTCTTTACTTTCTCTTTATCAAGAAGCCTCTGACCATAGGGGAAATTCGTAACTACTATGGCGCCCTCATAGTCGGATTTAAAATCCTTCAGGGCACGTTGCTTAAAAGTGATGCCCTTCAAGCCAATATTCCTTGAATTGTTCTTAGATATGTTGATTGCTCTTTCATCGATATCGTATCCCTCTATAGGAAACTCCATTTCATTTTTTTCGTTTGTTTTAAGTTGATTCTTTATTAAAAGTATTTCCCTTTGATTAATTAATCCCCAGGAATCATAGGCAAACTTTCTGTTGATACCAGGAGCAATATTTTTAGATATCATTGCAGCTTCAATAGCAAATGTACCCGAACCACACATTGGATCAATAAAAGCGCCCTTACCAAAATATCTAGACAAAAGGATAAGACCAGCTGCTAGATTTTCTCTTATTGGTGCGGCTACACTATCAGTCCTCCAAAATCGTTTGTGAAGTGCATCCCCACTAGTATCTAATAGCACCATTACCTTATCTTTTTCTATTTTTATAATTATAGTATACTCTTTTATACCATCTTGATAAGCCGATATGTTGTAAACACTTTTATATCGATCAATATATGCTTTTTTTGTTATCTTCTGAATATCTCGCAAACTATAGAGTCTTGATTTGAAACTTTTAGCGTGAAAGATAACTCTGCTATTTTTCATTATATAATCTTCAAAAAAGGTATTTCTTATATTATCATATAATTCATCAAAATTTCTTGCAACAAATTCATTTAATATAATGTACACTCTTGAGGCAACTCTAGAGTTCATATTTAAAAGCACGAGATTACTTAATTTGGACTCTGCAACGACATATCCTTTTTTGGTTTCGGATACGGCAAGTCCCATTTTTTTTATTTCGTTTTTAAGAGCACCTTCCATACCATAAGGTGAACTAAGGTAAAATTTCATAATGTTCTCCGATAAACATTATAACACATTATAATAATAACATATAGACTTCCAAACACTTTTTATATTGTATTTATTGACAAAATAAGTTCTTACTTTCCATTTTTTTCTTATTTTACTCAAAGAAAAAAATCTATTAGTTAATAACACGTTGTTCTCCGATGTATTAGTGCCCTTCCACTCATAGATATCCTCTAGTTTTCCATCCCAAAAAAATATATTTATATCTGTTTTGCTATTATCTAACACCAGTTCTATTAAACCATTTCTTTGCAAATCTATTTGTGATACATAATTGCTAATGCTGTTAATGAGACTTTCTTCTATCAAATACTGTTTTTGCCAATTACCACTTGTAATTTTAAAACCACAATGATAATAATTTGTTAAAAACTTTATAAATCTCACCACCATATCTTTATTGCCATACAGTCCAATTCTTTTAAAAGGTGGTAGCGTTTTATAAAAGTCACTGACTACTAAATAATCTCTAAGCAGGCTTTTATCATAGTCTATTCCTTTTTTTATCATAATCCGAACGCCATTATGATTATTTTTATAAATGTCTTCCGCATCATCTACATATTTTATAAACCCTTTTTCTCCATTTTTTAAATATTCTTCATTATCGAGTATAACGTATTCTTCGCCTTTTGGTATTTTATCAATGACATCTAAGTAATGTTTGCCCAAATATAATATTTTGATCATAGAACCTCCTTATTATATTCTTATGCAGATATCAAAATTGTAAAAGTCATTGGATAAAGTTTTACAAAATGTAATAACTACCACCTATTAATAAGTAGTAGTTATAATTTTTCTCCGTTAAAATTTTTTTCTATTAATGCCCTATCATGAATCAAATCATCATAATAAGTAAGTGCTTCATCATATAAAATCTTAAACTCTTGATACATCCTTTCACTTAACACGTTAGGATCTATGTCTTTTGGATAAATGTAGTGCCACATATCCTCCTTCATAAATGAATTTACCAATTTTAAAAATAGTATTTTTAAAGGATTTGTAGCATTACTAAGCTTTAAAAAGCTTATGTAATCACGGTATGCTTTATTAATAAAGTTTCCATTGGTTCTTATATCATATACTTCTAGCGCACATCTTCTATAAAAATCAACAATCTCATTCGGTAAGTTTTGACCTACATAGACATTTTTATAAGTATGAGATCGTCTTATATGAGTTCCTTCTCTATCAAGGTGCATGATAAAATCGATACTAGCCTCCAACTTCTTGTGTTCAACATAATTGTTTGTGTTCGAAAATACAAATCCATGTGCGACAGAATCCAGTGAATAATGAGATAAAAAACCCATAAGGTAATCTCTAAGAACGTCGCCTTTCTGCAAGTTATTCTTAACAAAACGTATCAACTTGAAGGTTTTTTTTGAATGAAGTAAATTTGGATAACTCATTTCCCATGAATCCTGTTTTTTAGGAGACAGAAAATGCAATGCATATAAAAAATCGGGGCCTTGTGCACCTAAATAATAAAGCTGTTTATTTTTTATATCAAGTTTGTTATCTGTATTAATATCTTTTGCAAAATAATAATGGGTCCAAAGATCTGGCATAGTATCACCTCAAAGAATCTTTTACCCATTATATTTGTTTTTTAATCTGTTTTTAATTTATACGAGCTTTTCATAGTCACCGTTTCATTAAAAGTTAATTTGTCCGTATACTTGGAATCCACACTGAAATAACCATGTCGTAAGAACTGATATTTATCATACACTTTAGCATTCTTTAAATAGGCTTCCCCATAGCCATTATAAACCTTGAGTGAGTCTTTATCAATCTGTTCTTCCAACGTCTTGTTTTTGTCATAGTTCTCTTGAAATAATAAGGTATATCGATTGACAGTAACTGGTTCATTTTCTTTCGCATCAACCCAGTGTATCGTTCCGTTGGGTTTCCTCTCATTAAAACCAGTACCAGACTTCGTTTTTGGATCATAAGTACATCGAACCTCTACTATTTTACCGGTGTCATCTTTTATTATTTCATTACATTTTATAAAATAGGCAAATTTCAGTCTAACTTCAAGTCCAGGAGCAAGTCTCTTGTACTTTTTATTTGGTACCGTCTCAACGATATCTTCTCGTTCAATATATATCTCATTCGAGAACGCTATCTTTCTAGTGCCTCTATCTTCTATTAATGGATTATTCTCAGCACTTAAATACTCGATTTCATCGCTCTTGTTCGTGATAACGACTTTAACGGGATCAATAACACACATCACCCTATCGCAGCTCTCTTTTAAATCCTCTCTTATAAAATGCTCAAGCATCTTTATATCAACAATACTGTCCGCTTTCGCAACGCCAGTCGCCCTGATAAAGTTTTTTATGCCATTTGCCGTATAACCTCTTCTTCGCATACCACTTATTGTAAGTAGTCTAGGATCATCCCATCCATCTATTAAATGTTCCTCTACCATTTTTATGATATTTCGTTTCCCTAAAACAGCATTGGTCATGTTAAGTCTTGCAAATTCAATCTGTCTTGGTATGTTTTCAACATCCGTGTTTTCAATATACCAATTGTAAAGAGGCCTATTATCTTCAAACTCTATAGAACAAAGCGAATGCGTAATCGCTTCAATTGAGTCTTCAAGGGGATGAGCAAAATCATACATTGGATATATTTTCCATGTATCCTTCAAACGATAATGTGGCGCGTTAACGATTCTATATATAATGGGATCTCTCATATTAATGTTCGGGCTACTCATATCTATTTTTGCTCGAAGTACTTTTTCGCCTTCCGCATAAAGTCCATTGGTCATATTCTTAAACAACTCAAGATTTTCTTCTATGCTTCTCTCTCTATAAGGACTATTCTTACCCGGCTCCGTTAACGTACCTCTGTATTCTCTTATCTCATCAGGACTCAGGTCATCGACATATGCAAGCCCTTTATGGATAAGTAAAAGCGCTTTGTCATACATAAAATCAAAATAATCAGATGCATATCTTATTTCTTTCCATTCAAAACCGAGCCACTTAATATCCTCTTGTATTTGATTGACAAATTCATCATCTTCTTTCGCTGGATTTGTATCA
>PDWI01007445.1_pt1 | contig 13278 bp, 11 predicted proteins | sample 1430891 | NCBI WGS metagenome assembly PDWI01 (sample SAMN01162508, study PRJNA174530) | Oral metagenome, whole genome shotgun sequencing project. | biome: Marine environment; feature: Marine mammal; material: Swab sample of the gingival sulcus; isolation source: swab sample of gingival sulcus... | reverse complement strand
ATCGCTCTGCTTTACCGTTTCGCTAGGGCAACCTGCCAAAGGCAGAACGCCTACGCGAAAGATAAAGCGCCGCCGCGCGCTGGCGTCGCTGACAATCGCTCCCGTAGTCATTTCGAGTCGGTTGCTTAGCCGAGTTGGCTTCTTACGCGAGCAGTAAACCTTTGATTTCCGACCAGGCCAAAGCACAGCGAGTCGAGAAATCTCAGGTTTAATAAGTGGAAAGTGGAAAGCCGAAAGTGGAAGGGAAAAACAAAGGAACTTGCGCAAATGAGTAGTTTGTCATTTCGAGTGAGCGCAGCGAATCGAGAAATCTCGGTTTTAAAAACGAGATGTCTCCACTCCACTAGCGTTTCGGTCGACATGACAACCCGCTTTTTTAGGCAAGGGTTCGGCTTTCTGCTTTAGGCTTTCGACTTTCAACTTTCCACTTTTAACTTTCAACTTATGTTAAGAAAGGACTTGTTATGACCAGCAAATATCAAAATCCCTTGGCATCACGTTACGCCAGCGACGAAATGGCGGCGCTATTTTCTGACGATAACAAGTTTTCAACTTGGCGGCGCTGCTGGCTCGCATTGGCCGAAGCCGAGCGCGAACTGGGCTTAAATATTTCGGCCGAACAAATTGCCGAAATGCGTCAGCACATCGATGACATTAATTACGACGTGGCGCGCCAAATTGAGAGGGAAACGCGCCACGACGTCATGAGTCATGTGCACGCCTTTGCGGCGCAGTGCCCGACGGCCAAGCCGATTATTCACCTCGGTGCGACATCGGCCTTTGTCGGCGACAATACCGACTTATTTGTGATGTATCGTGCACTACAGTTAATTCAGCGCAAGCTGGCGGCCGTCATGCACAATTTAAGCGCCTTTGCACTTAAATACAAGGCGCTGCCGACCTTGGCTTATACCCATTTTCAGGCGGCGCAGCTGACCACGGTGGGCAAGCGGGCGACGCTTTGGTTGCAAGATTTGATGTTCGACTACGACGATATTGCGCATTTACTAGACAACTACTGTCTGCGCGGCGTCAAGGGCACAACTGGCACGCAAGCCAGCTATTTGGCACTATTTGACGGCGACGCGGAAAAGGTGAGGGCGCTCGATAAACTGGTCTGTCAAAAACTGGGCATCGCCAACAGCATACCGCTTAGTGGCCAGACCTATACGCGTAAGATCGACAGCAAAATTATCGCCGCCTTGGCCGGCATTGCCCAGAGCATGCACAAAATGACCAACGATTTGAGGCTGCTGCAACACCTGAAAGAAATTGAAGAGCCGTTTGGCGCCGCTCAAATTGGCTCGTCGGCGATGGCTTATAAGCGCAACCCGATGCGCAGCGAGCGCATTGCCGCCTTAGCGCGATTGGTAATCGCCAATTTGGCAAATCCGATGATGACGGCGGCCAGCCAGTGGTTTGAGCGCACCTTAGATGATTCGGCCAATCGACGCATTAGTCTGCCGGAGAGCTTCTTGGCAATTGACGGCATACTGGACATTGCAACAAATATAACAGATGGCTTAGTGGTCTATCCCAAAGTGATCGAAAAGCACGTCAGAGCCGAATTGCCGTTTATGGCGACGGAGAACATTATTATGGCAGGGGTTAAGCGGGGCGGCGATCGCCAGGTGCTACACGAGCGCATTCGTCAACTTTCGCAACAGAGCGCCAGTCGCGTCAAATGCGACGGCGCCGACAACGATTTGCTGACGCGCATCGTCAATGACGACAGCTTCGCCATTTCAGAACGCGACCTAGCTACGCTGCTGGATCCGCAGCGCTATACCGGTATGGCCGCGCAGCAAGTTGAAGCGTTTATCGTGCAGTATATCGCGCCAATTGTGGCTCGCCACAAAGCCGCTATCAATACATCGGTAAACTTAGACGTTTAAAAGAGGTGTATAGCAACTGTTCCTTAAATATCTATTTTGGGAATAGTTTTATAGGAATGTTAATATGAAGCAAAAATACTACATATATTTGGTGATTGGCATATTCGGTATTTCGGTTTCACCGATTATTACGCGCTATGCCACGGTGCCGCCATTGACGATTGCGCTGTATCGCATGATTACGGTGACGCTGATTATGGCGTTGCTGTACAATAAAAAATTAGCAGCCATTAAAGACGTTTCAAAGCGCACGCTAAAGTTTTCAGCCATTAACGGCGTCGTGCTGGCGCTACATTTTATTACTTGGTTTTACGCCATTCAGCTGACCAGCGTGGCCAGTGCCGCGGTACTGGTCAATTTACACCCAATTTTACTGGTCGTGCTGGCGCGCGTCTTTCACGGTGAACGGACGCGATTTTTGCAGCTGATTGCCATTATCATTACCATCGCCGGTAGTATGCTGTTGGCCTATGTCGACGGCAATGTCTCTGGCCACGCTTTAAGCGGCGATATTTTCGCCGTCGTCTCAGCCTTTTTATTTGGCATTTATTTGTTCATTGGCGACGTCAGCCGGCGCGAAGTGTCAAATGAGGTTTACACCTTTATCGTCTATGGCAGCAGCGCAGTTTTTTTATTTATTCTGTCGGCCGTCGCCTTTCCGCAGGCCTTTGTGGTCGACGACCCGATTAACTATTTGGTATTTCTCGGCTTGGCAATCGTCCCCACCCTGCTCGGCCACAGCATGTTGACGCTGTCGCTTAAAGTCGTATCGTCTAAAACGCTGTCGGTATCGGTGTTGGGCGAACCGATTATCGGCACTGTGCTGGCCTACTTTCTGTTTAACGAAGGTTTTTCAACACTCAAATTGCTCGGCATTGTCATTGTTATGAGCGGCATTTTGCTCTATAATATCCTTACCAATAAAGTCGATGATCCGGTTGAAGCAGATGAGGTTTTAAATGAGTAAGCGAAAAATTGTTCACAATAAGACATCGCGGCCAGATAATATCGTCGCGGCCGAAAGTCAATTAAAAGACCGCTGTCGTCAACTAGAAGCCGACTTTCCGGCCTATTTGTACGACTACTTCGTCTACTTAAAAAATGGCGTGGCGCTGACGACGCGCTTCGCCTATTTGTCAGATTTGCACTTTTTCTTTCGCTATTTAGTGGTTGAAACGCTGTTGACGCGCGCCGCAACAATCGCCGACGTCAGCTTGAAGGAACTGCGCAATATCAAGGCCAAAGACATCAATCGCTTTATCGGCGATTACTGTGCCCACTACGAACTCGAAAAAAACGGCGCCACCTATGTTATGGAAAACCGCAACCGTTCATTGTCGCGCAAAAAATCGGCGCTCAGCGTCTTTTTCAAGTTTCTCTACCGCGAAGAACTGTTAAAAAGCGATATTACAATTGGCTTTAACCCGATAAAATTGCCAAAGCCGCAACCCGATGCGATTAAGCGATTACAAATTGAAGAAGTCGCCACCATGATACGCGCCGTCGAACTGGGCGAAGGTCTCACTGACCGCGAAAAAATTTATTGGGAAAAGACCAAGTATCGCGACAAGGCCATTTTGGTGTTGTTTACCACCTATGGACTGCGTTTGAGCGAATTGCAGCAGCTCAATTTGTCGACTTTTAACTTTAGCCGCGAGGAATTTACCATTTACCGCAAGCGCGGCAAAGAAGTGATTATGCCAATTAATCAGAGCGCCAAGCGCGTCATTGCCGACTACTTAGAGCGCGAAAGAAATGCCCTGCAATTGAAAGCACAAGATGACGACGCCCTATTCTTGTCGTTACAGGGGTCGCGCTTGACGCTGCGCGCGATTAGAAATCTCGTTAAAAAATACACTTCAATCGCCCTGCAGACCAGTCGCGACAAGGGTTATAGCCCTCATAAATTGAGGGCTACGGCCGCGTCATCGCTAATTGAATTTGGCTTTTCGATTTACGATGTACAAAATTTGCTCGATCACGACAATATCACGACTACCCAACTGTACGCCGCTCATCGCAAGCACGCTAAGCGCGATATTTTAGCGAACTACGAACTGCTCGACGACTAATCAGTCATTGCCAGCCGCCAAAGCCGCCATTTTTAAGAGGCCAACCTCAACCTATTGTCGATTAACTGATACTGCGCCATTACCATTTTGCGCACTGCCGGACTCATTTTAAGGTAGCTGCGCTCAATTTTGGCGCGAACAAATTGATTGCTCTGCAGCGGCGATAACTTGCGCTGTTCTGTGGCGTAATCGACGAGCGATTGGTATTCAAAGAAGTGTGCCATGGCGTCGGCATTGGCCAGTATTTCGCCCTCGATGCTGTTGTATTGATATTTTTTAGTGGCGCGATGCGTTAAAATGGCATCGGCTACCATTTCAATTTTGGCCGCCGGATAATTGAAATGTGCCAACAGATAGCGCGCCGCCTTGGCACCGTGAATGTGATGGTCGGCGTAGTATTTATAGTCGTAGATGCCGGCGTAGTCGTGTAGTAGCGCCGCCAGTGCACAGACCTCGCGATCGGCCCCGTAGTTGACGGCCAGCGCATCGGCATACATCATCACGCTGACGATGTGATTGTCCCAAACGCCGGCGCCAAAGGCGTTGTTTTCACTATAACAGGCCCGTTTGACGATGTCGCCAATCTGCTTTATCAGTTTTTGGTTAAATGCTTTAGTCGTCGTCATGGCATCACTTCCCCACCGGCAACTTGAGCGCTTGACCCGGATAAATGGCGTCACTCGCCAGCTGATTGACCTTTTTAACTTGGAAGATAAAATAGCGAATGTCGTCGTAGTTTTGATCGTGCGCCTTGGCAATTGACCACAGCGTATCGCCCGCCACGACTTGATAGGTTTGATAACTTTCCGGTTGGTAGGCGCTGCTCAGTATTTGTCCAGTGATACTTAAAACGGCGACGATTAAAAGCAGAACCGTCGCGCTCAGCAAGAGACTTTTGGCAAAGCGCTGGCTGTTAAATTTATATTTTTTAGCCGCTTTAATTGAGTTGTTCATAACGACCTCCTTAGAACGTATGTTCGATTAAATTCATTATACACGAACATTTGTTCTTTTGCAAGCGAAATAGCGAACAAATGTTTGATTTTTTTATTTTTTTGTGTTATGCTTAAAAAAAAGGAGGTCATTATGGCGACTGATTTAACGGATAAACAAAGGGAAATACTGGCTTTTATCGAGCGCAAAGTAGCCGAGCGAAATATTCCACCGGCGGTGCGCGAAATATGTCAAGAAGTCGGTTTAAAGTCGACCTCGACGGTGCACGGCCACCTCGAACGACTTGAAAAGAAAGGCTATATTAAGCGCGATAAAACCAAACCGCGCTCGATTGAAATACTGCGTCCGTCGGGTCTTTACGACGATGAACAGAGCAATGTCATTCCCTTTCCGACGCCCGAAGTTGCCAATGTACCGGTCGTCGGCAAAGTGACGGCCGGCCAGCCAATTTTGGCGCACGAAGAGTACGACGAATACTTCCCGATTCCGATTGACTTCGTCGGTCAGGGCGACTATTTTATACTGCGCGTGTCGGGCGACAGCATGATCAACGTCGGCATCTTCGACCGCGATTACGTCTTAGTAAAGCAACAAAAAAACGCCGATAACGGCGATATGGTGGTCGCGCTTATCGACGATAGCGCAACTGTCAAAACCTATTATAAAGAACAAAATCGCTTTCGCCTACAGCCGGAAAATGACGCCATGTCGCCAATTTACGTCAATAGCGTCGAAATTCTCGGCCTCGTCAAGGGCGTTTTCCGCAAACTTTAAGCTACTCTAAATCGAGTATGCTCTGCAGGGCGCAAATTGCGCCCATTTTGCCGTGTTGATATGTCAGCCCACCCTGCAGATAGACGGCATAGGGTGGTCGCATTGGCGCGTCGGCCGTCAATTCAATCGAAGCGCCCTGTACAAAGGCCCCTGCCGCCATGATGACCGGCACGTCGTAGCCCGGCATATCCCAGGCTTCTGGGGCGACAAAACTATCGACCGGCGCCACCGCCTGAATGGCCCGACAAAATGCCGTGACGCGCTCTTCATTACCCAGCTCGATGGCTTGGATAATATCGCTGCGTTCGTCCTGCCAGTGCGGCGTTACCTTATAGCCGTAGAGGTCGAATAGCCGCGCGGCGAACAAGGCGCTCTTCAGCGCGCCGGCCACCACTTCGGGCGCCATAAATAAGCCCTGTAAGACATTTCTGTTTTGGCCAAAGGTCAAACCGCATTCACCGCCGATGCCGGGCGCCGTCAACTTGTAGGCGCACTGTTCAATCAGGGCGCGATCGCCCGCCAAATAGCCACCCGTTAAGGCCAAACCGCCGCCCGGGTTTTTAATCAGCGAACCGGCAATTAAATTGGCGCCAACTTCAATTGGCTCGCGCCTTTCGATAAATTCGCCATAGCAGTTGTCGACCATGACGACGACATTGGGCGCAACCGCTTTAATGGCGCGTATCGCCCGTTCAATTTTAGCAATCGTCAATGCGGCGCGAAACGAATAGCCGCTGGAACGCTGAATATAGACCAATTTTGTGGCGTCGTTCAGCGCAGCGGTCACGGCAGCTAGGTCAATATCGCCCGACGGCAATAACGCGATTGCCCGATAGCGCACGCCCAGTTCAGTTAAACTGGCGCCGTTTTTGACAGCGATGCCAATGGTCTGCCACAGCGTGTCGTAGGGCTGGCCAGTAATCGACAGCATTTCGTCGCCCGGCCGCAAAATGGCGGTTAAGCCCAGCGTCAAGGCGTGCGTGCCATTGACAATTTGCGGACGCACCAGCGCCGCCTCGGCGGCAAAGACGTCGGCGTAAATGCGTTCGACGACATCTCGGCCGGCGTCATTATAGCCGTAGCCCGTCGTCCAATTAAAATGGCGCTCGGCCAAATTATTTTCTTGCATGCTAAACAACACCTTGTAAAAATTGTCGGCTTGGCGGCTTTCAATCTCGCCAAAGTGTCGTTTTAGGTCTCGCTCACTTTGCCGTGCGGCTTCCAAAACGGCCGGCGACAGCTGGAATTTTTCAATTAGCGCTCGCTTCAAGGGCCACTACTCCACGTTTTCGCCAGCGGCCATAAAGTTAATTGGCTTAGCCGGAATTAGCGTCGAAATGGCGTGCTTATAAATCATCTGTTGTTTGCCGTCGGTATCGACAATAATTGTGTAGGCATCAAATCCCCTAACTAGCCCCTTTATCTGATAGCCACTAATCAAAAAAACCGTGATGTTAATTTGTTCCTTGCGCGCCTGATTTAAAAAGACGTCTTGTAAATTGACTGATGATTTCATGTTCCCCTCCTCATTATTAAAATCATTTTCTCTCATATATATTTTACCACAGAATCGGCCCAATTGCGATTGGATAAGTCGAGCCAAATGGCAAATGGGTATCTGCGCAACCAAGTCAGCTGACGCTTGGCGTAGCGGCGACTGTTGCGCTTTAGTAAATCGACCATGTCAGCATAGCCGATTTTGCCGTTTAAGTACAGATAAACTTCTTTGTAACCAATGCCCTTCATTGCCTGATCGGCATCGCTCAACCCGCTTGTCATCAACTGTTTGACTTCGTCGACCAGGCCGGCTGCCAGCATTAAATCGACCCGCTGGTCAATCCGCTGATAGAGCTGTTGGCGCGGTCGCGTCAGTACAAATAGATTTACAGTATTGTCATCGTTGCGGGGTTGCCGGTCGCTAAAGCGGCCGAGCTTGCCATCGGATAGCGCAATTTCTAAGGCGCGCAGTAAGCGCTTGCCATTATTGGGGTGAATTTGTGCGGCGGCCGCGGCATCGCGTTCGGCCAACATGGCGTGCAGTGCCGCACTGCCGGAACGCGCTAAAACGTCTTCTAGTCGCCGGCGCAGGTCGTCGTTGCGCGCCACCTTAGAAAAATCTAAATCGTAGATTAAGCTGTGTAAATAGAGACCGGTACCGCCGTTGACAATCGGCTGCTTACCGCGCTCGACGATATCGTCAATCACGCGGCGGGCAGCCTTGGCGTACTGCGCCACACTATAGCCCTGTTGCGGATCGACGAAGTCGATTAAATGGTGTACCGCCGCCCGCCTTTCAGCCGCCGTCGGCTGAGCGGTGCCAATTTTCATATGGCGGTAAATTTGCATTGAGTCGGCCGATACAATTTCGCCGTCTAAGCGCTGCGCCAATTCAATCGCCGTCGCCGTCTTGCCGACGGCCGTCGGGCCGGCGACGATGATGAGGCGCGCTTTATTGAATGCGTTTGAACAGTTTTTCAAGTTCGTACTCCGTCAATTCGATAATAATTGGTCGGCCATGCGGGCAAGTGTAGGGCTGATTATAGCTGCGCAACAGTTCTAACAGGCCGTAAATTTCGCTATTACTCAACACGTCGCGCGCCTTGACGGCGGCCTTGCAGGACGCCAAAATAATCGCTTCTAAATTGTGTTCGGTGAGCGCTTCACACTGGTTGATGTCGATCGCGTCTAAAATTAACTTGACGCTTTGCTCGCTAAAGGGCACGCCCTTAATAGCCGGCACGCTTCTAACCAACCAGCTAAAGTCGCCAAATGGTTCAATATTGATGCCCATTTGTTTAATATCAGTTGCCAATTGTTCAATATAATTGCTGGTGTGGTGGTCGCTTTGATAAATAAACGGTTTGAGCAGGTACTGCGCTTCGACCGCCTGATTGCGAAAATCGCTTAAAAACTGCTCGTACAACACCCGTTCGTGTGCGGCGTGCTGATCGATTAAAAAGGCGCTATCGTCGCGCTGACAGATGATATAGGTATTGAACAAGACGCCGACAATCGTCAGATTATCGTAGTGCGTGGCGCGCCTCAATTGGGCGTTTTCAAGTGCAATTTGGTCGCCAAAGGCGGCATCGTCGTCGATGAATAAATCGGCGCAGTCGTCATCGTCATTTGAAATTGCCATCGTTGGCTGCCCTACTTTATCGGGCGGCAGAGTATAGCTGGCGATTTGCTCGCCGAGCGGCGCGCCGCCAGCCGGGTCGGTTGGGTAGACTTCTGGCGCCGCCATTTTTTTATTAAAGCGTTCAAAATACTGCTCTACTTTAGACGTTTCAGCGGGCAGATCGGCCGCCTTATCGGCGTTCGTCAATGCCACGGCGGGCACCAGTTTATTGGCGGCCAGACACTGCGCCACGCTGTCGCCGACAATGCGCTCAATCAGCGCACTGTCGTGAAATTTTATGTCGGTTTTGGCCGGGTGAATATTGACGTCATACAGCTTGGCCGGCAGCGCGATGTGCAGCACGTAAAGCGGAAAGCGGTGAATGGTATTGAGCGTTCGGTAGCGCTCGTTGACGGCGTCTTGAATGGCGCTACATTCGACGTAGCGACCGTTGACGAACAGCGTTTGATAACGCCGACTGCCGCGCGAATACTCCGGCTTTGAAATGAAGCCGTGCACGCTAACGGCGCCCTGCACAGTTGAAACGGCCAGTGTCCCACGCACCACTTCGGCGCCGTAAACGGCGTCGAGTACGTGCTTTAGTTGATTGTCGCCGTCACTGCTGCGCAAGACTTTGCCATCTAGACTATAGCTAAACTGAATTGCCGGATTGCCCAGCATTAGGCGTTCGACTGTGCTGGTTATGGCGGCCGCTTCGCTGCGGTCGCTGCCCAAAAACTTATAGCGCACTGGCGTATTGTAAAATAGGTCGCGCACTTCAATTGAGGTGCCGACATTGGTCGCCGCCGGCGTCATTTCAGATGAGCGGCCGCCGACGACTTGAACGCGATGACCGGTTGCACAGTGCGCGGTGCGCGCCGTTACTAGCACGCGCGACACGGCCGCAATGCTGGCCAGCGCTTCGCCGCGAAAGCCGAGCGTGGCAATGGCGTAAATGTCGTCGAGCTGGCTTATCTTGCTGGTGGCGTGGCGCTCAAACAGCAGCGCCATGTCGTCTTTGGCAATGCCGCAGCCGTTGTCGCTGACGGCGATGAGCGCTTTGCCGGCCTCTTCAACGGCGATGACAATGCGCGTCGCGCCGGCGTCAATTGCGTTTTCGACCAGTTCTTTGACGACTGCGGCGGGCCGCTCGATCACCTCGCCGGCGGCAATTTGATTGCTAATTTCGGCTGGTAGTTTTTTTATCATCATTTTACCTGCTTTATTAAATCGTATAATTTGTTGAGCGCATCAAGCGGCGTTAGCATATCGCCATCCAGTTGGCGCAATTGTTCGACGACGGGGTGTTCAGGGCAGTCTGGCGCGTTGTCGACCGTATCTGCTCGTCCCCTCTTCAGTTCTATTTTTGTAATATCGCTCTCTTCGAGTTCGCTTAAAATGTGCTTGGCGCGCCGCACGACGGCCAGTGGTACGCCGGCTAGTTTCGCGACCTCGATGCCGAAACTGCGCCCCGCTCGCCCGCGCACAATGCGCCTTAAAAAGACGATGTCATCGCCAACCTGCTCGACTTCGATTAAACAGTTGACGACGCCGTCGACGACCGTTTCCAGCTCGGTTAATTCGTGGTAGTGGGTTGCAAAAATCGTCTTGCTGCGCAGCGTTTTGGCGATATATTCGACGACCGCCCAGGCGATGCTAAGGCCGTCGTAAGTCGCCGTGCCGCGGCCGATTTCGTCGAGCAAAATCAAACTGTTTGGCGTGGCGTAGCGCAATATAGTGGCCAGTTCCTGCATTTCGACCATAAAAGTCGACTGGCCGCGAAACAGGTCGTCCGATGCGCCTACCCGCGTAAAGACGCGGTCGACAATCGCCAAATTAGCGCTTTTAGCGGGCACAAATGAACCGATTTGCGCCAAGATGACAATTAGCGCAATTTGCCGCAAATAGGTCGATTTACCGGCCATATTGGGGCCGGTGATAATGGTGATTAAATTGTCTTTATTGTCCAGTGTGGCATCGTTGGCGATAAAGGCCGCCCGCTCGACAATGCGCTCGACGACGGGGTGTCGCCCCGCCTCGATGGCGATCAGATTGTCGTCGTTAAACTGCGGTTGGCAGTAGTTATTGCGCTGCGCCACCTTGGCCAGCGCGCAGAGGCAGTCGATGCTGGCGACGTCGTCGCTGACTTGTTTAATCGCGTCGGCGGCGTCGACAATTTGACTGCGGATGGCGGTAAAGAGGCGGTATTCCAACTTGGCAATGCGCTCTTCGGCACCCAGTATTTTATCTTCAATTGCCTTTAATTCGGGCAGAATATAGCGTTCGGCATTGGCCAAAGTCTGCTTGCGATTATAGTGCTCGGGCACCTTGTCGAGATTGCCCTTGCTGACTTCGACATAATAGCCAAAAACTTTATTGTAGCCAATTTTTAAGTTCTTAATGCCGGTGGCCAGCCGTTCGTCGGCCTCAATTTTTAACAGCCACTCTTTGCCATGCGTTTTAATGGCGCGCAATTCGTCCAGCGCGGCATCGTAGCCGTCCCGAAAGATGGCGCCCTCGCGCACGCTAAAGGGCGCGTCGTCGTCAATGGCCTGCGCCAGCGTCTGTTGCAGCTCTTTAAGCGAATCGAATTGACTGATTAGCCGTTCGATTAAAGCGTTTTCGCTATAGCTCAACAGCGTTTTTACAGCTGGTAAAACGGCCAGCGATTGCGCCAGTGCCAAGCAATCGCGCGGATTGAGCGACGTGAACACGGCCTTGGCCAAAATTCGCTCAAAATCGTATAGTTTTGCCAATAAATTGCTCAGTTCAGAGCGAATGATGCGCTCGTCGTAGAAGTATTTGACGGCCATTTGGCGCTCGACGATGGTATCGCGCGCGATGAGCGGATAGGCCAACCACTGCTTGAGGCGGCGCGCGCCGACGGCGCTCTTCGTGCGGTCGATAACCGATAGCAAGGCACCCTTTTTCTCTTTGCTGCGCAGCGTTTCAAATAATTCTAAGTTGACGCGCGTAAAGTAATCCATCGCCAAATGGGCGTATTGGCGGCGGTATTCTAACTGTTTAAAGTGCTTTAAGGCAATTTTTTGGGTTTCTAATATATAGCTGAGCAGGCCGCCCAAGGCCATGACAATGGCCATCTTATCGGCGATGCCGTGCGCCGTTAAACTGTACTGGCCGTAAGTGTGGGCAATGGTATCGACGGCGTGGCGCTTTGAAAAGAAGCGCTTGCTGCGATAGCTCAGCGGCACGCCGCAACCCGTTAGCAAGGCGCTTAAAGTGGCGTCATCAGCCAAATCATCGCTGACGACAATTTCGGCAAAGTCGTTTAATTTAATTTGGTCGAGTAGCGCCGTCGGCGCATCGGCCGCAAAGTCTTTAACGATCATCTGCCCCGTCGTAATATCGGTATAGGCCAAGCCGTAGTGCCCCGACTGGGCGACGATGCAGGCGATGTAATTGTTGTCATCGGCCGCCAAGCTGTTCGTATCGGTAATCGTGCCGGGCGTTACCAAGCGGATAACTTCGCGCTTGACGATTCCCTTGGCCAGGGCCGGGTCTTCAACTTGTTCGCAAATGGCGACCTTAAAGCCCTGCTCGATCAGCTTTGCCAAGTAGCTTTCGGCCGAATGATAGGGCACGCCGCAGAGCGGTGCGTACTCGCCACCGCCGGCCTGACGGCGCGTCAGCGTAATGTCGAGTGCCTTGCTGGCGGTCAGCGCGTCGTCAAAGAACATTTCGTAAAAGTCACCCAGTCGGAAGAACAGAATATAGTCTTGATACTGCGCCTTGATGTCGTGATATTGTTGCATCATCGGGGTCATTTTAGCCATAATTACTCCATTACAGGCTGCCGTACAGCGAAAAGTTGCGCGCCTTGTCAATTGTTACATCGACAAACTGGCCGATTAGCGCCGCGTCGCCGGCGAAGTTGATGACGCGATTATTGCGCGTGCGCCCCATTAAATAGGCGCCATCGCGCGTTTTGCCCTCGACCAGTACATTGTAGCGGCGACCGACTAATTTTTTATTATTTTCGATAATCAGCGCATTGAGGGCGCTCAACATGCGGTCAAAGCGGGCGTGCTTGACGGCTTCGTCTATCTGATTTGCCATTTTGGCGGCCGGCGTGCCCTGGCGCGGCGAATAGATAAAGGTAAAGGCCGAGTCGTATTGAACGGCTTTAATTAAATCGATAAGGGCGTCGATATCCGCTTCGCTTTCGCCGGGAAAGCCGATGATAATATCGGTTGAAATGCCGATATCGGGAACTCGTCTGCGCAATTCGGCAACTTTCTCCAGGTATTGGGCGCGGCTGTAGCGCCGGTTCATCACTTTCAGCAAGCGGTCGCTACCGGCCTGCACCGGCAGGTGAATGTACTCGCAAACACTGTCTAAGTCGCGCAGCGCGGCGATTAATTCGGCCGACAAGTCCTTCGGGTGCGGCGTCATAAAGCGTATACGACAATCGCCCGCCACGTCGTTTAAATCGCTCAGCAAGCGA
>PDWI01007443.1_pt1 | contig 13284 bp, 14 predicted proteins | sample 1430891 | NCBI WGS metagenome assembly PDWI01 (sample SAMN01162508, study PRJNA174530) | Oral metagenome, whole genome shotgun sequencing project. | biome: Marine environment; feature: Marine mammal; material: Swab sample of the gingival sulcus; isolation source: swab sample of gingival sulcus... | reverse complement strand
CATTTTTCAGCAATTTCTGCAACTTTCAAATATTCCATACAACACCTCCAGACAAAAAAATTATAACACTTTATCGGAAAAATTTCAATTTTTGTGTTTCAATTTTTAAAATTTGCCGATAAAATGCTATATCCTCTATTTGAAAAAGTCAAAAATACTATTTAAAACAAATTCAAACGATATTTTAAGTTTGACTCTTTAATCTGAAATTTCATCTCTGTGTATGCTGAGCTTTAGTCCAGTTATCTCCTCTGCTTTAGTCACATATAAATGATTGTAAAAATAATAATCCATCCAGACTATTTCACCATTTTTTAAATAATAATACCAAATATCTTTATCTGGATCATCGGGATTTTCTTTAGTAAAATCATATGAGAACTCATACCTGTTTCCGTTTTGGTCTATATAGCTATACTTCCACGGATTACCTTCTACCTTAAGTCCTTCCCTTTTCAATATCTCAAATAATGTGGCAAAACTGATTCCATATCCATATTCACTTGCAAGCAAATCATCATAATATGTGTAAGTCTCTCCATTGTCGTGTGATACGCCAATTTGATCCTCTTGTTTTTTTACAAATTTCTTAATTTCTTCTTCCTTAAATTCTAGAAGATTCTCTTCAAATCGGTAATCAATACATGCATAAAGCAACTTTTCTTCCACCTGTATGCGATCCTCATGATCAAAGCTGGTCACAAAACCGTCCTCGTCTCCATCATCGACAACAGAATCCTCTTCATCCTTTACCACATTGTTTCTGATAGGATTATCAAAAATAATGGAGTACTTCATAGAAAATTCTTTTTTAAATCCTTTCGACTCCACAAAATCTCGAAATTTACTTAATTCATCTAATATCTCATGAAGGCTTTCTCTATCTTTATATGTCGCAGAAATTCTATTCCATTCCATGCCCTCATCTATGCTCTTATCTAATTTAAAATTCGTAAATCCATCATAATCTTCAGTGTAATGCCTAAGCATAACATCATCATAATCGGTGAACAGTGAATTTGAAACAGATTCCAATTTTCACCAACGGTCATCCAAAACGTGAAAAACGATTGTTTCCTCCGCATCTAAAGTAATAGTCCATAATAAATCAGTATATCCATCTTCACCCTCTACTTCTTCTGGTCCATCAGAAATAGTGAAATTATCAAATCCATATTCTTTAATTATATAATTACGCACATCTTCTTTCGTGTATTCTTCAACACATCCAGAAAGCAAACTCATCAAAATAGCTATTAATATTATTGCTATAAAATTTTTTTCAAACATAGCCGATGTCTTAAATGTATTGTTTGTATTCATAGTCTTATTTTTTGCATTCATAAAAGGTTACATTCTCCTTTCAATTTTTATACTCAAAATTATATTGCTCTCTTTATACTAATTACAATAAACACTTTTAGCTAACGATGAATTTTTTCTGCGAGTAACAACGCCAAATAAGCTATTTCACCTTTTTCTTCCAATCTATGACAATTTGCTAAACTTCTACACTCCCACTTTTTAGAATCTAAATTATCCGCCGAATAGAAGAAGTAGAAAACTTCAACATTTCTAAATTCTGCAAATGCTGCGACAGCAGAACATTCCATATCCACAGCTATAGCTCCTTGTTTTTTTCTTCTAGCCACTTTACTATGTGTTTCTCTATAAAAAGCATCTGTAGTCCATACTTTTCCTACGGTATAATCTATATTTCTTTCTTCTAGGATCTCTTTAAATTCACAAATGTATTTTTTATTAACCTCTACCTCATCACTAGATTCCTTATAATGATATGAAGTTCCTTCATCTCTTATTGCGCTATCGGGAATTATAATAGATAAATCTTTGATATTTTTATCCAATACTCCACAGGTCCCAAATATTATAAATTTTTCAACTCCAACAGCGTGTAGTTCTTCTAAAACGGCTACACAAGCTGCAGCCCCTACTATTGACATAAAAATTAAAACTTCAATTCCATTGTACTTGGCTTTATATACTTTCCAAACATTATTAGCATTTTCTAATTCAAGCCATTCTATTTCTTCAGCATTTAAATCTTTTACAAGTTTTTCAAATGTTTTAAACGAAAAACATGATATAGCAATCTTAGGGCATTCATATAGAGTTTTGATTTTTATACTAATGATATCTTCTGGATTTATAACTGCTTTTTGTAAATTGTCAAACTCTTTTAATATCATTGTGAACTCTCCTTTTTCTATGAATATTTTGATAGTTTTTTTCTAATTTATTATCTGCAAATATGGTTTTTTATATGTCTAGAAATTGTTGATTTATTCTTTCGAAAAAGTGGTGACATTTGGTCTAATGTCACCACACGGTTTCATCAACCATTTTTACATTTATTTGTTCTAAACCAGATTCATCACTATATATTATGATTTCACCTCTGAATCCATTTTTCATATATTATTTCCTTTATATAATGTATTTATTTAGATATTTTAGTATAAATAAATTGCCTGCAATTAAGAATTATAAATATTCTTTTCTAAAATTCTTATTTCTTTATCCTATGATGTTTTTTATCAAAACCTATAACAGGTTTATTTTTCTTCAAGGTATTTTTTTATTTTATCATCTATGATTTCCGTTCTACATATAATCATATTTTTAAGATTTACTAATGTTCGTTTTTTATCATTATCATTAATTTTCGTTATGTTTTCAGATTTATTATCTTTAATCGGCTTCTTCGTAACTATATCTATAATTTCACCTTTTTCATTAACAAAATTACCTTCTCCAATAAATTCAAATTTTTCTATAAATTTATGCCATGAATCAATACCTTTATCTCTCAATAAATTCATCCATGTTTTGTGTTTGCCTTCTTTATTGGATAAACAAATCAATATATTATCATTAATTTTGTCTATATCTGTTTCACGTTTTCCTAACCATCGATAAAACCAACAAATATGACATAAAGCAACATCGACTCTATCCGCATTTAATTCTCCATATTTTTTTAACTGAATTCTTTTAAAATTAAAATTTCCTCTACAAGAGGGAAATATAAAAACTCCTCCTGGTTTTCTTGTTTGAAATAAATATTCTTTTTTAAAATCATCTTCAATATTATTTAAGATTTTATGATTTATAGCAAATCCAAAATTATCTGTTCGTAATAGTATATTTAAATCTTTTAATTCTAAATAAATCCCTTTACTATTACAAACTTTCACCAAATTTTCTATTTCTATACTCTTCAAAAATATATTCTGAATTTTATATAATTCAACCGAAAAAATATCGGGATCTTTATAATCTATTTTTTTACATAAATTGTTTGATTTTTGTTTATTTTTTATTTCAAAATAACGGTTAAATTGGACAGCATTTTCTATAAAACTATATTCCTTAATATTAACCAAATTGTTTTCTGTATCTTTTATATATTTATTAATTATACAATCTATATACTTTGAATGTACCGGTAATTTATTATCACTCTGTTTCAAAAGGATATTTTTTATTAATAAAGTTAAATTTTTGTTGTCTTCTCGTTTATATGCTTCATAATACGCTTCACAAATATCAAAGTCTACTTTATAACTATTACTCATTAAATTTATCTCCTATTTTTTCGAGATTTTATTATATTTTTCTATAATTTCATAACTAATTTTAGAAAAAACCATATTTTCATATAATTCCTTATCACCTATAATATAAAACTCTTTTTTTGATCTTGTTGCAGCAACATTAATTATATTAGGCTCGCTAACCGCCCATCTTGCAGCACCTACACTATTTTTATCTGCTCCTAATACGAGATATACAACTTTCGCTTCTTTTCCTTGAAATGTATGTACCGTTCCAACATTAATAGGCGCATTTTTACTATCTTTTCTAGTAAAAAAATCTCCCTCTGCTAAAAATTCAGATAATTTAACAGCGACATTCTTAAAAGGAGTAATTACATAGATATCTTTACGATGTAAATTATTATTATTATTATTATTATATTTTTTTTGTATTTCTTTCTTTAAAAATTTTGCTTGCTCTTGTACATACTTATCATTTGCTGCACCTTTTACATCAAACCATTCGGCTTTTCCTATTGCATTATCAACTCCTTGAACCATAAGATTGTTGTATGATATAGCATTAGATATATCGAACATTGGATGATTACATCTTCTGTGAACCCATAGTGGTATACCAATCCAATCTTTTTGATTTTTGTAAAATCCATATTTACTACTACTGTCTACCAAAGTTTGGATAGAAGAATTTTTAAATAAATATTTTTCGTCAACATTATACTTATTAGATATAAGGCCTAATACTCCAGATTCTAGAGGTAAAACCGGTTTTATTTGTGCAGGATCCCCAACAACTAATATGTTTTTACTTCTAAATATTGCTCCAACACCTGCCTGTGGCAACGCTTGACCAGCTTCATCAACAAATAAATTGCTAATAGAATTTATTCCCATATTTTTAAACATTCTTCCAAAACTGGCAAAAGTAGTACTAATAACAGGAATAGCAAAATTAATCCATTGCCAAGCTTCTTTTATAAGTTCTAATCCATAATCTTTTTCAATATAATAATTTTGATTAGCCCAAATTATTTTTGATTTTATTAAATTATATCTATTTCTATATAAAAATGCTTTTCTAACTTTCATAGCCAAAATAAATAATTTACTTTGTAAAACTCTGTATTCTTTATTAAACCAAGGGGTTGAAAGTTGGAAATCTCTATAATTTAAATTGAAATCTATTTTTTCTATTTTAATATTTTTATCCAATAACAATTTTATATGATTTTCCAAAGTTGATAGTTTATCTATTTTCTCTATCAAACCACTAATATAATTTTTTTGATTATTAAATTCATCAATAATTCTTTGATTGTTATTTATTTCTTCATTAATCTTTTCTAAACTATTCAAATAAGCTTTTACTTTACTCTTAAAAAATAATTTTTGTAACCAAAAAAATTTAGATTTTTTTAATTTTAAAATTTCATAATTTTTTTCACATTGTTGTCTTAAATTTTTATATTTTTCTATATCTTTATTTATATTTTCTATTTCTTCTTCAAGTAATTGTTTAGAAAAATTTTTTATTTTATAGTTTTTAGTTTTTTCTTGTTCAAGTTCTTTATAAATTTCATAATACTCTTGGATACTTTCTCTTATCTTTTCCAATTTATTATAAAGAGTTTGAAATTCTTCATAAATTCCAATATTATATGTCTCTCCTTTATCATTTAATTTATCAAATATTTTTTGAACTACTTCAAATATATTATCAATATTTGTTTTCTTTCCACCTTCAAGTGCAAACGCTCCCCATACTTCAAGCTTGTTACTGCATTCATCCTTAAAATAATCTACATTTAAAATTTCATCCTTAAATTCATCTGAAATTTCTTTTAATAACGGTAATTCATTTACTATATTTTGAACAGCTCCATTGTTAGAACTCGCAACAACTATATTATAGTTTGATATTTTATTCGGTAAACTAAAAAATTCAGCTTTTTTTTCTAACTCATTTTTCTTATAGGCATATGATATAGAATTTGATAATTTATCACCTTTTGTATCAACAATACTTTTTGCTTGTTTCACAATCAATTCTGAAAATATATCTTTTAAAAGTGTTGTTTTTCCAGTTCCCGGAGGTCCATTTACACTTTTTATATAATTATCTGAATCTTCCTTAAAATATAAATTAACTGCAACTTGTTGCATTAAAGAAAGTGCATGCTCTGAATTACTAGGAAATCTACCCAAAGGATAATTCTTAGGCTGTAGTATCTCTTCTATAATTTGTTGTTCTTCTGAACTCATGTTTTTAGTATTAGTATTTAAGGATATTCTTTTATTATAATCAAATCCTTCTAAATATCTTGTTAAATTATTAGTATTTAAATATTGAGCTTTTCTTAAATCTTTAATAAAAAATGAATGTAAATTAATCTCGCCTTTTTCTAAATTTTTTATGAATTTATAAACAAAATTATTCTCATCTATTAAAAATTCTTCTTTTAATTTTTCAAAACCCATATTAAAATCTTCTTCAAACCAAGTTTCAAATTTCTTAGTTAATGAATCTTGAAACTCTTCTAATTCTTCCACTGTAGGAACTTCATTTTTCTTATACATATAATAACTTGCTGACACGAAAAGATTATCAGAAATAAATTTTAAATCTTTATCAAAATAACAAGCTATTCCAAATTTTTTACCAGATTTTGATTTTTCAAAAATTTCATCAAATTTAAATTTTGATCTTAAACTTTCCAATACATTTTCAAAATCAAATATATCAATATAAAAAACTAATCCCGGGTTTACTTTACTGTTTTTTTCTTTATTTTTTATTTTATAATCATTCTTATTTATAATATTATTGTTTATAAAATCAATAAAAAAATTATTAATACTTTTATTATTTAATATTTTTTTATCTAGATATTTTAGTGATTTTTCTTTAACATTAATATTTCCTTCAGATAAAAGCTCTACCATAATCCACGATTTTAAAATATTATCTTTATTATTCATAGCTGTACCTCATACCATATTTTTATTTACAAGTTACTTATATTTATTTTTTTATAACTATACCATTACTCCATTAACCACTTAGCAATATCTATAACTTTTATTCCTTCAATATCATACTCATTATGTTTAGTATTGGCTAAAACAACCTTAGGATATGAATCTTTAATCGATTGAAGTGGATTTAATTCTCTTAAAAGAGTTTGTTCATCTGAAATATTATCACAAACTTGTATATATATTTTTTCATCATTTTTAGTTGCAACAAAATCTATTTCTTTTTTATACAATTTGCCAACATAAATATCATATCCTCTTCTTAAAAGCTCTATTGCTACAATATTTTCATACGCTCTGCCATAGTCTATATTTCTTGAACCTAGCAAAGCATATCTAAAAGATAAATCTACTAAATAATATTTTTCGTTTGTTTCAAGGTATTTTTTGCCTCTAATGTCATATCTTTTTACTTTATAAAATATAAATGCACTACACAAATATTTTATATAATTTCCAATAGTTACATGGTTTGTTTTAATTTTGTTATTTTTCAACACGTTACTGATATTATTAGTTGTAGTTAAATTAGAAATATTATCCATTAAAAAGTGTGTTAGAGTATCCAATAAAGAAGTTTCATTTATATTGTACTTATCTACCAAATCTCTTTTTATCAAGGTGTTATACACATCTTTAATGTATATAAGTCTATCATTTTTATCTTCATACAAATAAGAACCTGCTATTCCGCCATCTTTAAGATAATTTTCTATATTTTCATTTATATTATTTTTTACAAGCTCTTAAAAGTTCAGATTTTTCCACTCTACGAATACCTTTAACAATTTTTATATCCGGCGTTCCTCTTAAACGCCTCAAATTTTGCATATATTTACTACGATTTATCAATTTCATATACATCTCACTTTCAAAACTTTAATTTTTTTAATCTTTTGAAAGTGTTTTATCATATTTTGGAGAGTTTGCGGGTTAAATTTGTTGAAAGTTGTAAATAAAAATAGATGTCTCAAGATTTTATTTTTTGCAACATCTACTTAAATAGTTTAATTAAACTATTTAAATTCTTGATAAAAATGAATTAATTCACATTCAAAAATCTTCTTTTTTAATCTTTTATCACAATAAGGAAAATTTATAAGTCTTAAATACATATCATTAATCAATAATAATTCTTCTTCAGGTCTTACTGTGATAGAATTTATATAAATTCCTATAGTTCCCCTAGGAACAAATATTTTCAATAAACTTTTTCCAGAATTACACTCTTCCGATTGAAAAACTCTATTCTTTAGCAAACTTGTACTCATAAACCCTTTCTCTCTAGTTGGTACTGGTGGTTGCTTTTTATTATTTTCTATTAACATATTTATAAATTCATCATTAACAACTCTGTATACTACAATATTTTCGGGAATTCAGGGTGCCGTAGCTAATATTAACATTAAACCATTTGATTGTTCTCTATAAATATTGTTTTCTAAATCTTCGTTATATCTTAAATACTTATTTATACCTTTATATTGATGTCCACAATATAATTCTATAACATCAATAATCTTATTATTGGTACTTGGAGACCTCAATGTATTCATTATTTTCTTATAATTATCGGACCATTTTTCATAAATATTTGTTCCCCAATCTTCAGAATCTTCTGAATTTAAAAACTCTTTATATTTTCCTTTATCTATTGATGATTTATTTATTTTTCCATAATGTCTCTCATTTATTTTATTTAAAACTTTAATAATAAACCTCTTCATCTTTTTATTCTCCTAATTATTCTCTGAAATTATAATTTTCTTTTTCCGAAATTTCATGTTTTAGTTTTATTTATACTATATTTAGGTTTAAAACCTTTTTTTTAAATATATTCTATTATTTTTTCATAAGTTACAATACCAAATGAACAAAAGTCACATCTTCTTAACATAAGATTTAGTCGTTCGTTAAGATAAATAATTTCTATAATTCAGAATTTAAACGGTGTAAAATTGTATTTCCGACCTTCAATTTTAAATTAAGCTATTTTATTCTTTGTTTATCCGTGAGATATTATGAGAATAATAGTCTATAATAGGTACTTCATTATCAATTAGATAATTTCCAATAGCTACTTCAATTTGATGACGACTATAATTACAACTATCTTTAAGTTTTGATAATGGAAAAATTAAAACAAAAGATTCATCCCACTCTTGTCCTAATTTATGTACTAAAATTCCCGATGATGTATGTTTCCAAACCAACTTATATTCTTTTTTATATTTGTTAAATTTTCTTATTTTCTTATCATAATCATCACTGTTTTGTGGTATATCAAAATTAATATCATTACCCATTGCAACAACTCCAACAAAACCAGATTTAGTAAATTTAATCCAAACTATATCCCTTACTTCATCCAATTCATAATCTTTTTTTAATTTTTTATAATCAATATCGGAAGGATTATAAAAAATTGGATTTTCAATGTCTTTTAAATTTGCAGCTTTTAAAATATTATTTACTAGTTCAATTGTTTTCTCTCTTGAAACTATTGGCTTCGTGATTTCTGATTTAGCTTTATTATATCTAGAATAACTTTTACCATGAACTGAATGCCAACATTTTTTCCCATCTTTTTCATAATACGAATCTGGATCCACCACAAAATATTTATCTATATTTTTAACCAAAATGCTATCTCCTTACAAATATTTCATTTATCTTTAAATCATAATTCAAGTGTATTGGTTATTATCTTCATTTTTTAATAATAGCTACCTGTTTTTTACCATATACTTTTGTGTTAAACGAATTATATTTACTTGCTGATTCCCATTTCCCTGCAACCACTACTATTTTATCTCGATTATTATATATTTCTGAGCAGATAGTTTTAAATAGTTTTTCATCTGAAAACGATAATATAAAAGAATATTTTTGACTGTTAATAGGAGCTATTACAAAAATTTCTTTCTTATTTTTATCATAAATTTTTCCTCTTACAACCGCTTCTATTATCTTGTTCCCAAAACATCCTTTGGGATACCTATATTCACTTCTATCATCCAGTATCATTTTCCCAATTTCTTTATCGCCGTATTTAGATTTCTCATCCAAACTTTTACACATAGAGTATATTTGTCTCAACGTTCTTGGTGGATGGCTATTAGACTTTCCAGTTCTGTGTCTAATAGTTTTGTGCGTTACTGAAGTGGTTTTTGTTGAGCTCAAAAGATTATCTATTGCTTCATCATAAACAAATTTTGATTCATCAAATTTATTCTCATCAAACCATATATTACTATTTCCATATGAACAATTTAAAACATGTTTAAACTCAGAATTTGTTGCCCTGAAATATGTATTTTTACTTCCATCAATAGCACAAATATATAATTTTGCATCACAAAAAGAGTTAGGACAGTAAAATGCTGTGTTTCTATCTTCTTTTATAGCTTGACTTGAATATAATACTACTTTCCTATCTTTGTCTCTATATGCGTATTTTGCCATATTATTACCTCCTATTATTTATTATTTTCTCTTGTTCCTTACAACAATTTCATCACTTTTAGCAACACTGCTTACTCTGCTTCCTTGACATCAATACCAAACTCTCACAATGAGTTAACAAGACAAGATAAATGTCATAATACATTTTTAGTTTACATCTATAAATGGAAACATATCAAAAACTAAAACATCTATAAACTATTATAGCTTAAAAAGATTTTTTTAAAGCTTCCACTTTATGTCTTTATTGGTAATGGTGCTTTATTAAGAATATTAATAATGGAATAGAGTTAATTAAAAGAATATCTTTCGACTATAGATAATTTGTAAATGTTGAACTAGAGTGATTTTATATAATGCACTTTGATAAAAATTAGTCGTGTAAAACATTATTATTTAATACGATCAAGCCAATTATTAGTTCAGGTACTAACACTATTTTTAAGAACCTAAAAACAGCCATACCAAATGATAATAACTTATTTTACTCGATTTTATTTTTACAATTTACTTCATTAGACATTCATCTTAATAACAAAATTATAAAGCCAATCCGTAGTTAATATATATGAAAGAACAGAAAAAACAATGATAAGTAAAGTTATCCTAATATTAGATTCCAAATAATCAGTTTTGGCTATAAAATTTTTTATAGGCATAATTTTCCGACTAGATTTTCCATCTATATACACACAAATAACTCTTGCTAAAAAATAATACGAAAAAATCTGCTGAATTGTTGCAAAAAATACACCTAAAATTCTATACGTGGACATAACTACTCCTTGTAAATCAATTAAATTATATCCCATACCATCTGATATATTTTTAAGGTTAATTCCATAATAAATAGTAAATGCTGAAATAAATATTGAATAAACCATAAATTTTATGGTTATCTTATGAACTTTTTTCGAAATTGCTATTACAAATAAAAATAAAATAATAACAAACAAAGGAACTAAACCAATCCACTTTAAAATATCAGATATAACTTCTACATGCTTAATAAAAATCTGAATTACAACTGAGAATACTATAGGTAGCCCGAAAATCAATATCCCTGTATTATCTGTATCCTTTGATTTAGTCATATTATATTGTTCGTTTTTTATTTTACCTAAATAAGTATACTTTGGCGAATCAATAAACTCTGTATTTAATGAAATTTCTAAATTACTATTGCGTACTTTTTGTATAAATTTTATAATATGAACTCTAATGAAAGAAACTTTTTTCCCAAGTTGAGATAAAACTAAAAATACAAAACCTACTATTAAACCTTTGACAATTTCTGTAGGAATAGAAATAACAATATCTATCAACCATTTTATTATACTATTAATCAAAAAAGCATCACTCCTTTTTTTTTAATTATAGCATATTTATATTTTTTTTAACTTATCAAATTCATCTTGTCCTGCTACCTTTTTATACTTGACAGAATCATTTGATTTTTCAGTCCATATATCAATCATCATTCCTATTTTAGAAGATCTAAATTTTTGATAAAGATTCCAAGCTCTACACACCTTAATAAGAATAATGGGGTTGTAGTTTCCCTGCTAATTTTTGAAGTTTTTTAGACTTAATAATCGTTCGTAAATTAGTCCCCAAAATTTCAAGTATTTCAAGTAGTACTTCATAAATTGGGAATATATAAACTTATCTAACCAATTATTTATGGTAGATGGTATCGTGTTATCTGTATGATACGTCATAATGTATGCTACATTCTCAAAGATTTCCAAATCTTCAATTTCAAATGAACTCCCAGCGCCTTTATATGACTTTTCAATTTTAAACAAATCTTTAAGAATATTCCTTCTTACAGTTAATACGATAAAGCCTTGGTATTGTTTCTAAAGACTTAAACTTTACATCTTTACCATTTTATTCTTCATTATTTTTATCATCTTCTTTATTGACAACTTCATTTGAATTTTCTTCACTAACCATTTGTATTGTGTTATCAGATGTTTTATTATCGCTCTTTGGAAGGCCAAATATTAATAACGGAATAGCTACAAATACCAAAGAAAAAACTAAAACACCAAGATATTTTTTAGCTTCTTTTTTTCTTTTAAAAGATATGACACAACAACTAAAGCCATAGTCATTACACAACTGACATATATCCAAAAAATAACGTTATACATCTCTCCTCTCTTTCCTTATCTTTAAACCTCTATATTTGTATTATATTCAATTGTATATTCATCGATGTTTTTTCTTATAAATTTTTGTTGCTACCTAACATATTCATTTCACTTTTACAATACTAGCCCATTTTTGCTTAAATCTAATAGTACAATATAACCCCAAAATACAAATTTTAATTTCTTAATTACATTTTTATTAATGGAAAATTTATTTTTTAGTCTTATAAAAAAGATTTTTGAGTTTTAAAATTTTATCGCTAATAAAATATGGTGACTTGCTTTTTAAAAACACAGATGCAAGTAAAAATAAGAATATAATTAATAACTGTACACCAACAAAACCTACCCACTCATTTGGATCTGCGATAAACATAAACGGATTAAATGGCGTAAGATTATAGACACTAACATTCCAATAAATCCAGTACATTAATCCTACTGAATATGAGACAGCTTTGTTTTTAAAAAGTAAACTTGTCAAAATAACTATAGAACCAATGAACAATGTCGACAATATAACTGAACTTGTATATACCATCAAAGTAATCGCTTTATTAAAGTTAATATCCATTGACATCGTGTATACTTTAGCAATTAGTATTATAAACACCGACAATAACACAAACTTCTTAAATAGATCAGATAAAAACAACATAATCCTATTTTTACTTTGAATATATTTAATTTCATCCATCTTCCAATCAGAACCAGATAACACTTCATCTATTAAAACAATCATCGCAAGTATTGGAAAATACATTGTCATATTATTGGTAAAATCAAGTATAGATGGCATATAAAAACCAAAACTAAAGACAATATAAAAAGTTACTAATAACAGTATTGTTTTAAAATCTATTATTCTGTTTGTACTAAGTATCTTTTTAAAATAATGTCTTTTCCCAAACCGAACCTTATAGGCTAGTATGAAAACAAATATACTAAATAGCACCACCATAAATTGTTCAAATATAATGTTATCGTGAACATAATTACCAAAGTCTAACCTTTTTAAAACAACAACTGTTTTGAAAAAAGAA
>PDWI01007525.1_pt1 | contig 13285 bp, 12 predicted proteins | sample 1430891 | NCBI WGS metagenome assembly PDWI01 (sample SAMN01162508, study PRJNA174530) | Oral metagenome, whole genome shotgun sequencing project. | biome: Marine environment; feature: Marine mammal; material: Swab sample of the gingival sulcus; isolation source: swab sample of gingival sulcus... | reverse complement strand
CACCGAGTACGGAAAAAATGAAAAAGTGGACATCGCTATCCGTGTAATTGCCGACCACTTGCGAACTATCGCTTTTTCGGTAACTGACGGACAACTTCCATCCAATGCGAAAGCAGGGTTTCCGTCCAATGCGAAAGCAGGGTATGTTATTCGCCGAATTTTGCGTCGTGCTGTACGTTATGGCTACACCTATTTAGGACAACGTGAAGCGTTTATGTTCAAAATAGTGAACACTTTGGTAGAGCAAATGGGCGAAGCATTCTCGGAATTAGTGAGCCAAAAAGACTTAATCAAAAAAGTATTAAAAGAGGAAGAGGAAGCGTTTTTGCGTACTTTGGAAACAGGTATAAAACTGTTGGAAAAGAATTTACCGAACAATAACGAACTCCTTTCTGGTGAAATTGCTTTCAAACTGTACGATACTTACGGTTTCCCTATTGATTTGACAGAGTTGATTTTGCGAGAAAAGGATATTAAAATAGATATGCAAGGATTTGATGCTGAAATGAAAAAGCAGAAAGACCGTGCAAGAAATGCCTCTAACGTAGAAATGGGCGATTGGGTTATCGTTCGTGAGGGTGATACGGAGTTTGTGGGCTACGACAAAGCGGAAACTGAAACGCAAATTGTACGTTATCGTCAAATCAAACAAAAGAAAAAAACGTTGTATCAAATTGTTCTTTCTAAAACGCCTTTTTATGCTGAAAAAGGAGGGCAAATTGGCGATAAAGGAGTCTTGAAAAATGATGAGGAACAAGTGAGAATTATTGACACAAAAAATGAAAATAATTTGACTGTTCATTTGACAGACAAACTTCCAACCGACGCAACAGCAACATTTACAGCTATTATTGATGTTGAAAAACGCAATGCCATAGCACGTAATCACACTGCTACGCACCTTTTACACGAGGCGTTGAGAGAGGTTTTGGGAACGCACGTAGAACAAAAAGGTTCGCTTGTTAGTGCCGAAAGTTTGCGTTTTGATTTCTCGCATTTTCAAAAAATGACCGATGAGGAAATTAAGAAAGTGGAACAACTTGCCAACAGACGAATACGTAAAAATATTTCGTGCAACGAGATTCGTTCTATACCGATAAATGATGCTCGTCAAATGGGTGCAATGGCTCTTTTTGGCGAAAAATATGGTGACAAAGTTCGTGTTATTCAGTTTGGCACTTCTACCGAACTTTGTGGAGGTACGCACGTAGAAGCAACAGGTGAAATTGGAATGGTAAAAATCACGTCTGAGAGTTCCATTGCAGCAGGAATACGTCGTATTGAGGCTATTTCAGGCGAAGCTGTGGAAGAGATGTTGAACAAACAAAACGACCTTATTAACTCTTCTCGTGAGATGCTAAACAATACACCTGATTTATTGAAAGCTCTTTCTAATATGATTGCTGAAAACAACAAACTTAAAAAAGAGGTGGAAGCAAACCAAATGCAACGAATTGAAAACCTAAAAGAGAAATTTTTAAGCTCGGCAACAAAAGAAAATGACATTACAATTATTAAAGCAACATTAAAAGAACCTGCTGATTTTATCAAATCACTTTCATTTAAACTAAAAAACGAGTTGAAAGAGAAGTTTTTCATCGCTTTTGCAGGTGTGTATAACGAAAAGCCTTCATTGACTGTTTTGCTTTCAGAAGATTTGGTAAAAGAGGGTTACAACGCAACGCAAATGATACGAACTGCTGCCAAAGAAATTCAAGGTGGAGGTGGTGGACAACCATTTTTCGCTGCTGCCGGTGGTAGAAATATCAACGGAATTGATAAAGCATTGGAACTGTTAAAATTATAGAATAAACTCCTTGTTAATCAAAAAGAGATGATAACAAGAAGTTTTTTACAGAAAATGATTTTTTACGAGTGTCCTAAATCATAAATTTCTTGAATATCTTTTAATTTTTTATCAAAATCAATATTTAAATCAATTAATTTTCCTGTCTCAATATCAAAGACCCAACCGTGGATTGTTGGAGATCTGTGAGTAATAAAACATTTTTGCCAAACCGCCATTTTTATAATATTTACACATTGTTCTTCAACATTAATTTCCACCAAACGTTTGTAGCGTTCTGTTTCATTAGTTATTAGGTTCAATTCTTCTTTATGCAAACGATAAACATCTCGTATGGTTCTAAGCCAAGGATTAAGTATGCCCAAATCAGCAGCCTCCATAGCCGCTTTCACACCATTGCAAAAATAGTGTCCACATACTACTACGTGCCTTACTTTGAGATGTTTAATGGCGTAATGAATGACAGAAGCAGAACTATTGTCATTATTTGGAACAAGATTGGCAATATTACGATGCACAAACATTTGTCCTGGTTTTATTCCAGTCATCTCTTCTGCGGTAACACGACTATCGCTACATCCAATATACAGAATTTCAGGGCTTTGACCTTTTGACAGATGCTTAAAAAAATCTTTATCCGAAACTTTCTTGTTTTTAAGCCACTCTTGATTGTTCTTAAATATTTGATTGTATAAATTATCAGACGTTTTCATTTTTACTGAAACAATTTATTGATTTTTTCTTTATAAAATGCTTCTACCACTCGTCTTTTAATTTTTAAGGTTGGAGAAAGAAAACCATTATCAGGACTCCACTCTTCTGAAACCAAAGCAAATCTTTTCACTTGCTCATAATCCGCAAAAAAGTCATTATATTTCCTCACTTCTGCTTGAAATAGTTTATAAATATCATTTCTGTCTGTAATATCTTCATTTTTTTGTAAAACAGGAATATTTTCAGAACGACACAAGGTTTTAAGATATTCAAAATCAGGACGCAGTAAAGCAACAGCAAATTTTTGATTTTCTCCCAGAACAATCATATTTTCTATCATAGGAGATTCCGTAAATTTTGACTCAATAACAATAGGATTAATGTATTTTCCAAATGAAGTCTTAAACAAACTTTTCAAACGTCCAGTGATAATTAATTGCCCTTTTTCATTGAATTTACCAATATCTCCTGTGTGAAACCAACCCTCTTTATCAATCACCTCTTTTGTCAATTCAGGATTTTTATAATATCCTAACATCACATTGTGTCCACGACAAACAATTTCATTTTGTTCCGCAAGTTTCACTTCTACCCCATCAAGTGGAAGTCCTACTGTACCAAATTCACGACCATTCTTTCCACGTTGGCTTACCGCTATTACAGGAGATGTTTCACTCAATCCATACCCTTCAAAAACAGGCATTCCGATAGCCGAGAAAAAAGCCGCAATGTGAGGTTGAATAGCCGAACCGCCCGATACAACAATATCAAAATTGCCTCCTATTGCTTCTCGCCACTTTCTATACACCAATTTATCTGCCAATTTCAACTCTGCTTTTAACCAAAGAGACATATAACCAATGCGATATTTCGTAGCCAAATTAAATGCCCAGAAATAAAGTTTTTTCTGTACACCTTCCATTTTTTCACCAGTAACATACAGTTTGTCATAAATTTTCTCTAAAATACGAGGCACACAAGTCATCATTGTTGGATTAATTTCCTTAATATCAGAAACAATCGTACCTAAACTTTCGGCATAATAAACAGACATTCCAAGATACTGATAAAGATAAACCAACATACGTTCATAGGCGTGACACAAAGGCAAAAAACTAAAAGCAGTTTTACTCCATTTAGCAGGAATATCCTTCAATGCTAATACTTGATTGACAATATTGCTATGGGAAAGCATTACTCCTTTCGGAACACCAGTCGTTCCCGATGTGTAAATTATTGTAGCAAGATCATTGGATAAAATTTCTTTTTTCAAAACAGAAAGTTTCTTAGGGGCTTCATTCTCTTTCCCTAATTTCAAAACACTATCAAAATGCTCATACTTTTTATCTTTTAACTCATCAAAAACATAGATTTTTTCCAATGTTTTCAATTCGGCAACAATCGGCTCTATTTTGCTTTGTAAATTTTTACCTTCAATAAAAACAATCTTCATTTCAGCGTGATTGAAAATATGCTTATAATCCTCACGACTAATAGTCGGATAAATAGGCACAGAAATAGCTCCAATCTGCATTATCGCAAAGTCCACAATATTCCACTCTGGACGATTTCCACTAATTAGTCCAACCCTATCTCCTTTTTGCACCCCCCATTTTCAAAAGAGCATAACTCACTGTATTTAAAGCATTTACATAATCTTGTATAGATAATTTTTGCCACTTACCATTTTTTTTCTTGGCAAGTGCAACATCTTGATTAGGGTAACATTCCAAATAATGTTCTAAAATATCAAACAAACGAGTAACTTCCATAGTATTAAATATTTATATTCTAATTATTGATTAAAGTTTCTGAGTTTTATCATTGTCAAAATTTTTTTGGTATATAACGGAAAATCACTGTTAAGAATCCAACCATAATATCCAATGTCTTTTTTGAAAACATCTTCTACTTTTTGTCCTTTATATTTTCCGAAATTAAAAACTTCATTTCCATCTTGGTCATAAATAATTCTTCCTGCGAAATCTACATTTTTATTATAAGAAGTATAGTTAGAAAGAAATTCTATATCATTCTCTAAATCAGAAGAGTAATAATCCAGTTGTGCTTGTAATATTTCGTAAGTTGCTTTTGTATCTGCTTCGGCACTATGAGCATTTTCCAAATTTTTATTGCAATAAAACTGATAGGCTGCCGATAGTGTGCGTTGTTCCATTTTGTGAAAAATCACTTGTACATCAACAAATTTTCTTTTTTTCAAATCAATGTCTATCTCGGCTCTTAACAATTCCTCGGCAAGTAGAGGTATATCAAATCGATTAGAATTATAACCTGCAAGATCGCACCCCTCAATATCGCTTACAATTTCTTTAGCAACTTCCTTAAATGTAGGACAATCTTTTACATCTTTGTCATAAATTCCGTGTATTTTTGATACTTCCTGAGGGATTGGTATAGTAGGATTGACCAAAATGGTTTTCGTCATTTCTCTTCCATTAGGCATAACTTTTAGATAAGATATTTCTACAATTCGGTCATTAACAATATCTACTCCTGTGGTTTCTAAATCGAAAAAGACAATTGGATTTTTTAAGTTTAATTTCATTTGTTCACTTCTATTATTATGTTATTTTTGTTCTTTCAACGAAAAAGTTATCGCATCACTTGGCATTCTCCAATCTCCACGAGGAGAGAGATTTATACTTCCTACCTTAGGACCATCAGGCAGACACGAGCGTTTAAATTGCTGACTGAAAAAACGATGCAAAAACAGATTAAGCCACTTTTCAATTTGCTCTTTATTATATTTGTATTTAAAGGCTTTTTGTGCCATAAAATAAATTTTTTGAGGCGAAAATCCAAATCGTACAAAATAGTAAAGGAAAAAATCGTGCAATTCGTAAGGACCAACGATATCTTCTGTTCGTTGCAATATTTTTTGTTCTTTGTGTGGCAACAATTCTGGACTAACAGGTGTAGCCACTACATCAAGTAAGATTGATTGAGTTTTTCTATGTTCAGGTTGATAAGCAAACCATTCTACCAAATACTTAACCAATGTTTTAGGCACTCCGTTGTTTACACCATACATTGACATATGGTCGCCATTGTAAGTACTCCACCCCAAAGCAACTTCTGATAAATCGCCTGTACCAACCACCAATCCATTTTCTTTGTTAGCCAAATCCATAAGAATTTGTGTTCTTTCTCTTGCCTGTGCGTTTTCATAAGTAGTATCATACAGGTTAATATCATGTGATATATCTTCCAAATGTTGTGTCGTTGCTTTTTTTATGCTAATTTCTTTTGTTGTTATTCCCAAAGATTGCATCAAAGCAATTGCATTCTCGTAGGTTCTATTGGTTGTTCCAAATCCCGGCATTGTTACCCCCACTATTCTCTTTCGGTTAAAGCCCAGAAAATCGGCTGTTTTTGCACAAACAAGAAGTGCCAACGTAGAATCTAATCCACCAGAAATTCCTATTACCAATGTTTCGCAATTAGTGTGTTGCCAACGTTTCGCAAGTCCTAATGTTTGAATAGAGATAATTTCTTGACAGGCTTCATTTCTATTGTTTTTGGCTGGAATAAAAGGATAAGGGTCAATTAAAGGATTAAATTGAAATGGTTCTTTGGTTTTCCAACGAGTTAATATTTTGTTTATTCTAATATTGTTATAGTTTCCTTTTTTGTAGTTAAAAAAGTTTGAGTTTTTCAGTCTATCCACTTCCATTCGTTCTATATCTAACTCTGAAACAATCAGTTGAGAACGAGCAGAGAAACGCTTATTTTCTGCAACAATTTTTCCGTTTTCAGCTGTTATACCAATGCCAGAAAAGACCAAATCTGTTGTTGATTCGCCAAATCCAGCGGAAGAATAAACATATCCACAATGACAACGAGCCGATTGTTGTTTTATTAATTCTCGCCGATAATTATGCTTGGATACCAATTCATTACTTGCCGAAAGATTAAAAATTATTTTAGCACCTTCAATGGCTAATTGAGAACTTGGTGGAATGGGAGTCCATAAATCTTCACAAATTTCAATCCCAAAAGAAACATTACCAAAATCAAATACGGTATTGGGCGAAAAAACAACCTCTTGTTTACCGATTTGTATCGTTTCATTGATATTGAGACCAGACTGAAACCAACGTTTCTCATAATATTCATTATTGTTAGGAATGTTTATTTTAGGAACAACACCAATAATTTTATTTTTACTAAAAACAACAGCAACATTAAAAAGTTGTTCTTTGTGTTTTAGTGGCATTCCGACAATAGAAACAATATTTAAGGCTTTTGTTTGTTCCATCAAATCCAAAAGAGCATTTTGGGCATCTTGCAACAATCGTTTTTGATAAAATAAATCGCCACAAGTATAACTTGTTATACACAACTCTGGAAAGCAAACAATACTTACATTTCTTGCAGTGGCTTGTTCTATTAAAGTTTTTATTTCTTCTACATTAAAGTTACAGTCTGCAACTCTTAACTGAGGTATTGCCGATGCGACTTTAATAAATCCATAACTGTTTTCGGTCATAATTATATTTTTATTTCAGAACAAAGATAAACATTTTCTGATTTCTATTTTAATGATTACGAATATCTGCTCCCCAAAGCAATTTATTTCTCAATGTATTGAAAAAAGTATGTTCTTTGGGTTTCATCACTTTTATTGTATAATCTGCTTTTTTAATCCGTATTTTTGTAGAGTTAGGTACTATTTTAGAGCGACCGTCTATTGAAATCAGATAATGATTGTTACGACTGGTGATTTGTAAATCAATAATCCAATTGTTCGGAATAACAAGAGGACGTACCGTTAAACTATGAGAAGCAACAGGTGTTATTAAAAAATTAGACGTTTCAGGTACAACAATAGGTCCTCCAACACTCATTGAATAGGCAGTAGAACCTGTTGGTGTTGAAATAATTAAACCATCACCTTGATAGCTATTAATCAATTCGTTTTGATAACAAGCATCAATAATCATCATCGAACTACTATCTTGTTTTGAAATCGCTACATCATTCAAAGCAAAAGGATTATCTATTTTTGTCCCATCAAGTGCTTCTACTTCCAAAACAGTACGTTTTTCAATGGTATAATTTCCCCCAAAAACAGATTGAAGCGAAGTGATTAACTCTTCTTTTGAGACATCAGCAAGAAATCCCAATCTACCTGTATTTACACCCAATATTGGAATTGATTTTTTACCAACTCTTTCTGCACTTTTCAAGAAAGTACCATCTCCACCAACACTTAGTGCCAAGTCAGCATTACAATCTTCTTTTTCCAAAATTTTAACATTAGTAAAATTGTTATTTTCTGTTGCAAATAGAAAATCATAATAATCTTTATCAAGTAACACTTCAACCTTTTTTTTTACCAAAAAATCTATGATTTTTATGGTTTGTTCTTTTATCTCGTTGCTGTGTAAATTACCAAATAAAACAATTTTTTTCGGAAAATTTGTTGTCATATTAATCTAAAAATCAAATTGATTAATTTCTCAATAGTGGAAAGAAATAATTTATTACTTCTTTTGTTTTTATTTTTATTACTTTTGCATACAGAAAAATAATAATACAAAGGAACAAAATGAAATTGAAATGTACAAATAAACATTAAAGTTTTGTTTTGTATGATTTTTTAGATAATGACAAAATTAAGTGTAAATATCAACAAAATAGCCACATTGAGAAATGCACGAGGTGGCAATGTTCCCAATGTGGTGAATGTAGCGTTAGATTGCGAAAAATGGGGTGCAGAAGGAATTACTGTTCACCCACGTCCTGATGAACGACATATTACGTATGCCGATGTACAAACGTTAAAATCTTCTTTAACAACCGAATTTAATATTGAAGGTTATCCTTCTCCAAAATTTATAGATTTAGTAAAATCTGTTCAGCCTCATCAAGTTACATTAGTACCTGACCCTCCCGAAGCTTTGACTTCTAATGCTGGTTGGGATACATTGAAACAGAACGATTTTTTATCAGAGGTAGTTCGTGAGTTTAAGGAAGTAGGTATTAGGGTGTCTATATTTGTAGATACAGAACTTGTAAATATTGAAAATGCTGTCAAAACAGGAACAGACAGAATAGAACTTTATACCGAACCTTATGCAACAAATTATAAAAGAGATAGAAATCAAGCCATTGAACCTTTTGTTATCGCAGCCAATCGTGCCAAGGAATTGGGGTTAGGTATCAATGCAGGACACGATTTGAGTTTAGAAAATTTACAATTTTTAAGTCAAAATATTCCTTACCTCAATGAAGTTTCAATCGGACACGCCTTGATTAGCGATGCACTTTATTTAGGATTAGAAGAAACAATAAAACAATATCAACAACAATTAAAAACAAAATAATGAAATTATTTACTTTACTTCAGGTGGAAAACCCTGTTCAAGAACCGATTAATTTATGGGAAATGGCTCAATATGGTGGGTCTATAATGATTGTATTGGCAATTTTATTGCTTGTAGCAATTTATTTATTTATAGAAAGAATGATTACCATACATCAAGCTGCAAAAACCGACAAAACTTTTATGGATAAAATAAAAGATTTTATTTTTAATAAAGACATTGACTCTGCTTACGCTCTTTGTGAAAAAGCCGATAATCCTACTTCACGAATGATAGCAAAAGGAATTTCTCGTTTAGGACGACCTTTGAGCGATGTTCAAGTAGCAATTGAAAATGTAGGAAATCTTGAAATTGCAAAATTAGAAAAAGGAATGCACTTTTTAGCTACAATATCGGGAGGAGCTCCTATGATTGGATTTTTAGGGACTGTTGTGGGAATGTTACAAGCACTTTACGTTATGGCTCAAAAACAAAATGGAGTTGTGAATTTGCTTGATTTATCAACAGGAATGTATCAAGCAATGGTAACAACTGTTGCTGGACTAATTGTAGGACTTATAGCTTATTTTACTTATAATTTTCTGATTTCAAGAATTGATGCAGTGGTGCGTACATTAGAAACCAATGCTATGGAATTTATGGATTTATTAAATAAACCAAAAAAATAAGAATACAATGGCACTTAAAAGAAGAAATAAGATAGAAGCTGGATTTTCAATGTCATCAATGACAGATATTATCTTTTTATTGTTGCTGTTTTTTATCATCACTTCTACAATGACGGCTCCTTACGATATTAAAATAAATCTACCTCAAAGCAATTCAGAAACATCAACCAAAGAGGTGGTTGCAAGAATTTCTATTGATAAAAATGGAAATTATTTTTTAGGAACAGAAAAAAATGAAGATATGCAAGTTTCTTCGGAAATACTTGAAGAGAGTTTATTGGAATTAATGGTTTCTGATACAGCAACTTATATTGCATTATATGCCGATAAAGAGACAGCACACAAAGAGGTGGTAAATGTGCTTGATATTGCGAAAAGAAACAATATTAAATTGGTTATTGCAACAGCTTATAAAGATTAAACTTATTTAACAACAAAAGATTTATTAATTTGACAAAATCAAAAATATACGCACTTATTGGTACAATACTTTGGGGTACACTTGTAGCTTTGTTGCTCTTTTTCGTTGTAATGCCACTCCCTCCTTCTATATCTAATAAAGATATGGGATTGGTGGTAAGTTTAGGGGGTGATGTAGATGATTATGGATTTGAAAAAGAAATAACAACAACAGAAGAACAACCTATTCCAACTATGGAAGAGGTAAAAAAAGCAGATGATGATGTAGAAGAAAGAGAAGTGATTACACAAAAAGAATCTTCAATTGTTATTCCTAAAAAGACAGAAAAGAAGAAAGTGAAGAAAAAACAGACTTATAAAGTAATAAAAAAAGAGAACAATGCACTTGCTCAAAAAGAAACAATGAGTGAAAAGACACAGGAAGAGACTGATAAGTTTCTAAAAAATGTTTTTCAACACAAAGGAAAAAAGAAGAAAAAAGAAATTAACATCAAAGTAAAAAAAGAAGAGAAGAAGAAGACTCCTATTGGAGAAGGTAATTCCAACGGACACGCTTGGTCTTTGGCAGGACGTGAATTAATAGGCTCTATTAGTTCTCCCAATTACACACGAAACGTAGAAGGGAAAATAACCGTTGCTATTAGAGTGGATAGAGAAGGAAATGTAACCAATGCCTATATTGGTTCACCAACCACTATTTCTGATAAAGCAACAAGAGATGAAACGATAAGGTCAGCTCGGAAAACACATTTCTCAAAAGGAGAAGAAATTAGTCTTGGAAAAATTACTTATAACTTTAAACTACAATAAGTTTTAACGATGAAAAAAGTATTTTTATTTTTAGCTGAGGGCTTTGAAGAAATAGAAGCAATAACACCTATTGACATATTAAGGCGTGCCGAAATACCTACTATAACGGTATCTATTACAGACAAAAAAGAGGTTGTCGGAGCACACGGAATAACTGTTATAGCAGACCAATTATTTGATGAAACAAACTTTACCGAGAATTATTTTTTAATTCTTCCCGGTGGATTAAACGGAATGTTAAACCTCAAATCACATCATCAACTTGCAGAATTATTGAAAAAGCAAAATCAACAACACAATAAGGTAGGAGCAATATGTGCTGCACCTTCAATTTTGGGTGAATTAGAACTATTGAATAACAGAGAGGCAATTTGTTACCCGGGATTTGAACAGAACCTTAAAGGTGCAAAAATTTCTTCGTCATCAGTTGTAACAGATGAAAATATAACTACTGCCAAAGGAGCAGGGGTAGCAATTGATTTTGCATTGAAAATAGTAGAAATAATTAAAGGAAAACAGAAAGCTGAAAAAATTGCCAATGCTATAATTTATACCTAATAAAATGAGAAAAAAAATCATTTATATTTCACTTTTATTTGTAACGTTGTTTACTGCTTGTAATCAATCTCAAACATTTACCGTAGAAGGCAAAATATCCAATGCAAAAGACAAAAAAATATTTATCATTCATCGGGGATTAACAAAAAATACTCTTTTAGATTCTACCCTAATAGGTGCTGACGAACAGTTTCGTTTTGAATTGAAAAGACCTCAATTCCCTGATTTTTATATTTTGCAAATAGAACAACAGCAAATTGTATTAGCCGTTGATTCTACTGAAACCATTTCAATTTCTGCAACTTATCCTTATCTTTTAAAAACAACATTTAAAAATTCACAACAGTCAGAAACAATTCAAAAATATAGAAATACAACCGTATTATTAGGAAAATTGCTTCAAAAAGCCCACTCCGAAAAAACGAAAAACAGAAAAAAGGCTGTAATAGATTCTTTAATGACTATTTTAGAACAACATAAAAAAAATGTAAAAAACAACATTCTATCTTCTACTCAACTTCTATCTTCTTATTATGCTCTTTTTCAGGAGATAGACAACAATACACTTTTCTCACTTTATGACAAAAAGGATTTTCCTTTTTTCAGAGCGTTAGCCACTGTTTTTGATAGTTATATGCCTCAATATAAACGTTCTAAAAATCTTCACAATCTTGTTTTGGGAGTTATCAAAGAAGAACGAGAAGCAGAAAAAAAAGCAAAACTGATAAAAGAAAAATTATCCAATAAAACAGGCTTTATAGATATTAAATTAAAAGACAAAAATGGCTATTATCAAGAATTATCTCGTTTTTTAGGTAAACCAATAGTGCTACATTTTACAATGTACGGTGCAGAAAATATACAAACAACCATTTTTGATTTACAAGATTTTTACAAAAAATACAAACACAAAGGCATAACAATTTATCAAGTAGGGTTAGATGCTAATCGTCTTTTCTGGGAACAAGCCGTTTCCAATAAACCTTGGATTTCAGTACACGACGCCAAAGGGTATTACACTCAACTTTATAATGTAAAACAAGTTCCTACTTACTTTTTATTGGATAAAGAAGGAAATATCAAAGCACGATATAACAGTTTGAAGAATCTAAAAGAAGATTTAAATCAACTTTTTTGATATAAAAAAATAATGCAATATGCTGATAAAATAAAACAACATCTTACTGAATATAAGAAAGAATATTTTCCAAACTTAGAAAATGGAATATGGATAAAAAATAAAAAAAGTTATCCTTATATCTTACCAATAGAAAACAAATTTAAGAATATTCTACCAGAATTTAGAGATGATTTTAAAGAATACTTAAAGACACAAAAGATTAAATTACATATCGGGTTTCATCATCTAAATTCCTCACAAGCAATGTGTTTTAATTTCTTTTATCCTTTAATTAAAGAGAAAGAACTTGAAATCATCACAGAGTTTCTTGGCTTTGATAATGAAACAATTAATTATCAAACTGTGTGTTTCGAAAAAGAAGGCAAAGAAAAGGATAAAGATCCAACCAATTTTGATTTTTACTTTGAGACCCATTCAAATAAAAAAATATTTTTTGAAATAAAATATAGTGAATATCATTTTGCAAATGCGAAAAACGACACAAATCATAAGGAAAAATATAAAAACATATACCAAAAATATTTAGACCCAATCAATAATCGTTTTTCTTCAATGTCACTTTTTTTAGAAAACTATCAAATTTTAAGAAACTTAATACATATTGAAGAAAATACTTATGTTGTATTTTTGTATCCAAAAGAAAACAAAAAAATAAAAGCACAATCACAACAAGCCAAAGCAGAAATGCTGAAAAAAGACTTTATAAATCATTTATTTATTGTTGAGTGGGAAGAAATCAACAATTATATTCTTTCTTTTATAAAAAAAACAAAACTAAAAAAACATTTTTCTGAATTTAAATACAAATATTCTATCT
>PDWI01007442.1_pt1 | contig 13286 bp, 8 predicted proteins | sample 1430891 | NCBI WGS metagenome assembly PDWI01 (sample SAMN01162508, study PRJNA174530) | Oral metagenome, whole genome shotgun sequencing project. | biome: Marine environment; feature: Marine mammal; material: Swab sample of the gingival sulcus; isolation source: swab sample of gingival sulcus... | reverse complement strand
GCTTTCACTTTCGTCGGTAAAAGATGCTCATGTGGTTGCCACAACCCCTTTTTTCAAGGCTGCTCAGATAGTTAACTGCTTAAGTTGGCGCGTATGAGCTACTTACGACCGCTCCTTTTGGTAATCGTGGGAGAACTATTTTTTTTAAAAATTTTCACAATGATTTACTGAATCCAAGAATGGCTAATGCTCACCATGTTTTCCAAATTTTGCTTTAAACAGTACAAACTTTCCAAACTGCTATTGTTCTTGTGGTTTTTGTGTTTTCTGTACTTGTTCTTTACAAATGGCCTTTTGGCACAAAACTCTGAGCAAAACACAACGGCTACAAGCGATTCAATAGCTAGCACAACAGAAAATAGTCTGCTGCCCTCTAGCCTGGCATTAACCTCTACTGCTGTACCTGGTGAAGCAGCGCAGACCCATAGCAAAAAACTGCTGGACGATGCAGAAAGCATTCTTAATAAACCCGATTTATCTAGGAGCGATTTAGACGAAAGTGCAGCCAAAGCCTTACAGGGCGGCCAAGCAGCTTCAAGCTGTATTGATGATGCGACCACAGAGCAACAAAGGCTGAGCCATGCTTTAGCAACGCTAGAAGGTAAAAGCGATAAAACACCGGAGACCAGCCCCACAGACCAGTCGACTGAAACAGCACCTAGTGACAAAACCGAAGCATCCTCCAAAAACGCATCTACCGATAGCAACATTGAAACGCTCGGCACAGATACGGCTCAAACACCTACTATTCAGGAAGATGAAGATGTTAACAAAGCTAAAGAAACCCTCAATAGCCAATTGCAAACCATAGAAAGCCGCTTAAGTAATTGCCGCCTACTCAAATTACGCGCAGATGAAATACAAAATAAAATCAGCAAAATCAAACAATTAGATCTGGAACGCCACCTTTACTCCAAAAACAAATCAGCTTGGGCATACCTCAAGCAGGCTTTGCGTGCGCCTACGCTATGGGCGACTGAAAGCCACCATATACTATCTACTTTGACGACCCTACCCATTCATGTCGAAAACCTTAATAAAGCCTTGCTCTACGGTGTGCTTGCCATGCTGTTTGGGCTATTTTGGAGCTTGCGCAAGAAAGCACAATATAATAAAGGTAAAACACATCCCTTAGCGCTAAGCAGCCCTACATTGGACGCTTTGTGGCGCAATTTAATTACAACTATACCTTTTATTCTGCTATTAGGCGTGATCTGGATAAACGCTTATTTTCAACCATTTGGCGTGGAGGCGCTTGTTGACTTAATCGCTACCTTGTTTGTATTTACAGTGAGCTATTCCATTGTTAGCGCTATGCTGCGTACTAATGCTGATCCCGCAGAGGCAGGGCTGCTAGCGATTAGTGCTCGCAGCAGTAGCAAATTATATTTCTGGGCAAAGCTATTTTTATTCACCACCTTGTTGAGTGCATTGTTTTATTCATCTTTATTTGACACTGAGCCAGAAAGTAGTCTGGTGGGTCTCATCCGTATCGCAATAGGTACACTGAGTGGACTCGCTTTAATACGCTTATTATGGCTATTACGTAGACACTTTAGATGGCTCACGCAATACCGCTTATACATTCCTGCTGCACTGACTATTTTGGTCTCCATTGCTGCATTGTGGCTGGGCTACCGCAATTTCTTCTCATTTCTGTTTGCAGGTACGTTTGGCACCTTGTTTATACTATTGATAGGCTGGATGCTATTGCGTATACCCGCAGAAATTTTTGATGGCTTAGATGAAGGGCAAGCCACTTGGCAAAAACGGGCGCGTAAACGCTTGGGTCTTGCAGATCATCAAATGGTGCCAGGCTTGATTTGGTTGCGCTTACTGGCCATTTTATTGGTATTTGCGGGCATTGCTGTCATGTTGATGCGTACTTGGGGTGTCTCTTGGCAGGAAATTTACCGTATGTTTACTGAGGTAAAAAACGGTATTGAAATTGGTGACTTTACTTTTGAACCCTTGCGTATTCTAAGCGGTTTATTAGTTATTTCGCTGCTGATTGGCCTGACTCATCTAGCCAAAAATAATATGGCTAATGCTTGGTTACGACATACCAACCTGAGCCGAGGCGCTAAGGAGGCCAGTGTAACGGTAGCAGGCTATATTGGAGTGACTGCCGCTATTTTAATTGGTCTGTCGGTTGCAGGTATTCAGTTTTCCCAATTAGCGCTGATTGCCAGTGCTTTGTCCATTGGTATTGGTTTTGGCTTACAAAATATTGTCAGCAATTTTATTTCCGGCTTGATTCTACTGTTTGAGCGCCCGATTCGCCGTGGCGATTGGATTAAAGTGGGTAATAGTGAAGGCTATGTGCGAGACATTAGTATCCGTTCTACTGTAATTCAAACGTTTAACCGCGCTGACATTATTGTACCCAACTCTGAACTGATTTCCGGTCAGGTCACCAATATGATGTTACACAATCAATATGGTCGGGTTATTATTCCCATTCGTGTGGCTTATGGTTCTGATCCTGAGCAAGTCATGCAATTGCTACACAGCATCGCAGAAAAACATCCCGTTGTATTACGTGAGCAAGGCGAATTAAAAGTACAAGTATTATTCCTTAGTTTCGGTGACAGCGCCTTGCATTTTGAGCTACGTTGCTTGATTCGTGATGTGGAAAAAAAAATGATTGTGACGAGTGATTTGAATCTGGCGATTGATAAAGCTTTCCGTGAGGCAGGAATTGAAATTCCATTCCCACAACGCACGCTTCATATTGTGAAAGATGCTGAAACCGCAATCTGCAATCAATTAAACCCTTCAGCATTCACATAAATGTAGCATAATCAAAATCACTCTAGCATAGTGATCTGAAATTCCACTTCAAATTATCAAGGATTCTTACTTAATAACCAAAGGCTATTTTCTTTACATACTAGCAAGCTATTTCCATTGGGACTCATAGCTAATACGGCTCCATCAACTGATTGGACAAGCTTACCAATCGTTAAATCGTATAAAGTTGTTTTAACACCTAGCGGACAGCTTGTATGCTGATCTATTGTATAAAAATCTAGATATTGCTTTGGGTTATTTTTCATAAGTGGGCTCAGCACATGAAAACGTTCTTTTGTCATTCTAGTTTGATCATCTAACTTATCTTTATAGTGATGCACTAATTCACCTGTTTCAGCGCTAATCACAAAGAGCTGATCTGAATGCTGCAAGCTTAAATCACCCACTATAATTAATTGTTCATCCAAACTAAACTGCACTTTAGACAAATATTTTATTCCTAGCACTTGCTTGCTCCAAAGAAAAAAGAAGTTGTCATCTTGGCGATTAAAAGCAATCAATTGGTCTTTAGAGCAAATCAGTAAATAATGTTCTGTTAAATAAGCATATAACCATTGATAATCAAGCAATGCTGTGGGTATATCATCAAATAGCTGTTCACTTAACCACTGCCTACTAGCGTAATTCCATTGATTAATCCCTACTTGCCCTTTAAAAAACTCCAACAAAATAAATAGCTGTTTATTTTCATCGACTAATTGCACCCAATGATTAGCCTTGGAATAATAGTCTAGATTCCACAAATCAGTAAAACGTAGTTGTGCTTTATTCAGTGGATTTCTTAGATTAAATGAGGTCTTTGCTTGTTTACGAATATTATGAATAATGAGCAATTTATTTTTATAAAGCACTTTTGAGTTAGCCCCCCATCTGTCTTGTGTAGCAAGTTTTTGTAAACTTACTTTTTTGTGCCCCTGAATACACAGTGATTCATATTCCACGCCAGTTACTAAAAATAACTGCTGATTATCACTAATAGCTTTCAACTGCTGATTATCATTAAAATTACCCAAACTACAAAGCAACTGAACTGATTGCGTTTGAGTAAACGGCCAGATAAACATATCACTTTCCTTACCGTCAGCACGTATGATCATTTGATCATCAGATGAGAAAACAATAGGGGCTGAGCGATGCTCAGAAGCATCTTGATGACGTGGCAACTGAGTGCTGTATTTTAACTCTCCATTCTTTGCATCCCATATCTTGATAGTACTCCCCTCAAAATAACCAGGAGCAACCTCTTCGCCTAACTGATAAACAGCCAACAACTGATTATTATGGCTAAAAGTATAGCCCCATTTATAATGAGACATCTCATCTGGTGGTGGAAGCTGTATTAATGGGGAGGCTCGTAAAGATTTGAAACCTTGGTTATCCGCCAAAGCATTTATAGGAAGAAGCGGCAAGGCTATCAAAAAGCAAACCACTAAAATACGAGGAATATTATTCATACTGCTTAACAGGAGCTTGCCATCTCGAAATCCATGAACGCCTACCTTAGCATTAGCTCCCAAAATTTTCGTAGCATCTTGCAAGTTTTTTTCTATCAAGGGAACTAACTATAGTTCCTTACTCCTATAAGACCCTGCCCCACAGACAAACGTCGCAAAATCCCAGATAACAGTCCTTTTCCCGCTCTACCACTTATCCCACCAAGCCTGACCACCCTTCAATTTCTCTACCCACCTACTGAACCCTCAAGCAATGTGCAGTATACTCCCCGCATTTCTTACTCAAATAACAGCACGCAACATGGCGAATTACAATTACGATTTATCAAGTTTTCAGGGCATGATTCAAACCCTGCAAGCGTATTGGGCCGATCAAGGCTGTGTGATTATGCAGCCCTATGATATGGAAATGGGCGCTGGGACGTTCCATCCAGCGACTTTTTTACGTGCTATTGGCCCCGAGCCCTGGCGTGCTGCTTATGTGCAGCCTTCGCGCCGACCCACCGATGGCCGTTATGGTGAAAACCCGAACCGCTTGCAACATTATTACCAATTTCAGGTTTTGCTAAAACCCTCCCCAACGGACTTCCAAGAACGCTATCTTGGCTCACTCAAAGCCTTAGGTTTTGACCCACTGACCCACGATATTCGCTTTGTCGAAGATAACTGGGAATCACCCACACTAGGCGCTTGGGGCTTAGGTTGGGAAATCTGGCTCAATGGCATGGAAGTCACGCAATTTACCTACTTCCAACAAGTTGGCGGCTTGGATTGTAGGCCAGTGAGTGGCGAGATTACCTATGGTTTAGAACGCTTGGCCATGTATATGCAAGATGTGACTAGCGTTTATGATTTAGTCTGGACACGCGGACCACAAGGTGTGGTGAGCTATGGCGATGTTTATCATCAAAATGAAGTCGAGCAATCGACGTATAACTTCGAGCACGCTGACACTGAAGCACTATTCCACACGTTTGAAGTGTGTGAGCATGAAAGTAAGCGCATGAGCGAGCTGGGTTTGCCCTTGCCTGCTTATGAACAAATGCTCAAAGCCTCGCATACTTTTAACCTGCTGGATGCGCGTAAAGCGATTTCTGTCACCGAGCGCCAACGCTATATTTTACGTGTGCGTACTTTGGCACGCGCGGTGGCGGAAGGTTATTATAATACTCGTGAACAACTGGGCTTTCCTCTATTGAAACCAGCGCAGGAGGCCGCATAATGAGCACACCAAACGATACTTTGGACTTATTGGTCGAAATCGGTACAGAAGAATTACCACCCAAAGCTCTCAAGAGCTTATCCGAAGCTTTTACGGCTGGCATTGTAGCCGGTTTTGAAGAAGCAGGCTTACCTGCCCAACAGGTACAAGCCTACGCCGCACCACGCCGTTTAGCCGTTTGGCTACAAAATATACCCGCGCAACAGCCCACACAAACACTTGAAAAACGTGGCCCCGCTGTTAAAGTAGCCTTCGACGCAGACGGCAAGCCCAGTAAAGCTGCTCAAGCCTTTGCTAAATCCTGTGGTGTGGAAGTGGCCGAGCTAGATAGACTGGAAACCGATAAAGGTGCTTGGCTGCTCTTCCGCCAACAGCAAGCCGGTCAAAACACTGCCGCCCTTTTCCCAACTATTGTCGATCAGTCGCTTGCCAAATTACCCATTCCTAAACGTATGCGTTGGGGAACAGGTACGGCTGAATTTGTGCGCCCGGTGCATTGGATGGTGATGTTAGCGAATGAGGCTGTGATTGAAGCGGAGCTACTAAGTATAAAAACCGGACGCGAGAGTCGTGGCCATCGTTTCCATGCACCTGAGCCCATTAGCATCCAAAGTCCTGCGCACTACGCTGGACAATTGCGAGCGGCTTATGTACAGCCTGACTTTGCCAGCCGTCGTGAAATGATCCGCGAGCGCGTCACCCAAGTCGCTAAAGAACTAGGTGGCAAGGCTATTATGCCTGAAACACTATTGGAAGAAGTGGCAGCCTTAGTAGAGTGGCCAGTCGCCATTGCTGGGCGCTTCGAAGAAAAGTTTCTCGATGTACCGCAGGAAGCTTTGATTCACACCATGCAGGGCGACCAAAAATACTTTGGCCTCACGGATGCCAATGGCAAACTGATGCCCCACTTTATTACCATTAGCAATATTGAGAGCAAAGACCCTGCCAAGGTCAGTGAAGGTAATGAGCGCGTGATTCGCCCACGTTTTAGTGATGCGGCTTTTTTCTGGGAGCAGGATAAAAAAACGTCACTCGCCCAGCGCCGTGACAAGCTGAAAAATGTGGTGTTCCAGCAGCAATTAGGCTCTTTATATGACAAGTCTGAGCGCGTCGCACAATTGGCACGTTATATCGCCCAGCAGTTACAAGCCGACGAAGCCCTCGCTGTGCGTGCAGCCACTTTAGGCAAATGTGACCTCATTAGCAATATGGTGTTTGAGTTCACGGATCTGCAAGGCACCATGGGACGCTACTATGCTGAGCATGATGGTGAGGCAACTGAAGTTGCGCAAGCTTTAGAGGAACAATATTTACCGCGCCAAGCAGGTGATGCACTGCCCAGTACAGTCACTGGCCGCATTCTAGCTTTAAGCGAGCGCCTAGATACCATTGCGGGTATTTTTGCGATTGGCCAGAAGCCTACGGGTACGAAAGACCCCTTTGGTTTGCGCCGTGCGGCCTTGGGCGTATTGCGTATTCTGATTGAACAAAACCTGCCACTGGATTTGGCCGACTTACTCGACCAAGCCACTCACCATCTCAGCAGCACCTTAGGGCAAAAACCCGATATGCAGCAAGCCTTGGACTATATCTTGGAACGCCTGCGTGCTTATTACCAAGAACAAGGTATTCATGTTGAGCTGGTGGAAGCCGTCGCCGCCCTCAAGCCTAGCCAGCCGCTCGACTTTGACCGCCGTGTCAAAGCAGTCGCCACTTTCCGCCAATTGCCTGAAGCAGACAGCCTAGCTGCTGCGAATAAGCGTATCAGCAATATTCTGAAAAAAGTGGACGGCTCTATTCCCGCCTGCGTAGACTCGCACTTGCTACAGGAAGCCGCCGAGCACGACTTACATGCCGCTGTCGAAGCGCAACAAGCTATCGTCGAGCCTTTATACGCCGCTGGCAATTATGAGCAAGCATTGCAATCCTTAGCGAGCTTACGCGAGCCTGTGGATCGCTTCTTTGATGAGGTGATGGTGATGACTGAGGATAAAGCCTTGAAAAATAATCGTTTAGCTTTATTGAACCAGCTTAGGGACTTGTTTTTGAGAGTGGCGGATTTATCGGTATTGTAGGAAGGTACGAAAAGCTTGATCCGATCCCATATTGCTTACAATCATTGGCTAGCCTACGTGAGCCGATGGATCGCTTCTTTGACAAAGTGATGGTGATGGCTGAGGATAAAACCTTGAAAAATAACCACTTAGCTTTGTTGAACCAGCTTAAGAGCTCGTTACTGACGCTTTCGGCTCAACCAAATAAAGCAAATACCCAATACACTTATTAGGAATAAAACTAGATAATGAGGTCCTTCATAAACATAGCAGTGTCGTGAAATAGCATCGAACATATCTGTTGTAGAGTCAAATTTATAACCTCTAAAAGCATGAAACTGTGTAAATAAGCCATTTAAAATGATAAGTATTATATTTGTCAAAAGAGCAATTAAAATATAGCTAATTTTCCTAACTAAAACGACTACCCAAAAAGCCAACAATGAAATAAAACTAGCCACTATTAATGCGATAATAAAAGATAGCTTAAATACACCCTCCACACCTACAGAAGAATATCGACAAGAACCGCCAAGCAAATAAATTTCACTGTACAAATCAGGAGATGTATTAATAGAGAATAGCAAAAGCAATGTGCTGAGACAGTAAAATCCCGAAAAAATTTTGCAGGTAAAATGACTATTTCTCATGCTCGACAAAATCCATAAGTACTGAAGAAATAGCATCCATAATACTTTGCTTATTTATTTCTTCCATATAGCGATGAACTCTACCCCTGTGACTGATGTTTTTTATCTACAAAGTCAATCGCTGTTTTTATTGAGCCATCACAAATTTTTCTAGGTATTAGAAACTGACCATCTATAGCTATATCAAGAGATTATGCGCATTATTCTTTACTGAAGTTACTCTACTATAAAACGTAAAATGGGGAGTGGGAAAACTCATTATTACGTCCTTATAAAAATAATAAAAATCTACAGATATTCTAAAAATAGAATAAGCTATTGCACTTGCTGCAACAAACAGATAAACGAGCATTATAAACAGATAATCGGCAATTCCATGAAAAAGCGAGTCTTGAAATTTAACATTTAGATCATGATTGAATCCACTACATGGCTTGACTATGCTTTAAAGGAAACAAATAATTTAAATAATCTAAGCAGTATATCTTACCTCAATCTAATACTCCGCACCGTACTTTTTATTATTCGATTTATTTCCCCAAAAAGATTTTATTACCTTGCTTTCCAAGCTGGTAAAAAATATTACAAAAACACATAAAAAGGGTGGAAAAAGGCTAGCCCAACCTTTTTCCACCTATCCCCACGAGGAAAAACTTTTATTGATTGGTTCCCCGTCATTCATTTTTTGTACTAGTTATAGCTCTCAAGTCTAGGCTTCGTTTTAATTCCCTTATTTCTTTTTAAGCCCCCTTACTTTTTCAGTAGAGTTTGCACTTTTTCTACTTGTGCTTTCTCAGTTATCCCTTTAGCTTTTACAATGGCTAGTGCTTTACGCTTTAAACGCAGCTCACGCGTTGCACGATCGCGTGATACACTATTCAAACGACCTGCTGGTGCAAAACTAGGCTCTAAACTAAGCGGAGGTGCACTCACAACCACAGCGGGTATCATTGCAGCTAAGGCTTTATCTGTTTTTAATTGATCTATTTTTAATTGGGCATCAGCGGCTAAAGCAGCAGCGCTTCCGATGGTCAAACCTAAGGCGATTATTAAATGTTTCATATTGGCTACTCCATGTATATATAGTCTCAAAAATTTAGGCTAGTTCGTTCGTGTTAACGGGGCTTATAATGCACTTACACTGCTCATTTGAGCATCCCTTAAACAGGTCAGAACTTAAGTGAGCTTTCACCCCTGCCCCTCCCCTATTTGAATGAGGTATCCTGATGAACCTATTGCGAGGAGGAAGCCTGAGAAAATAGCTAACACCTGATAGCACCTGACACCAAGACTTGCTTTCACTTACAATGCAGCCTTGCCTCGGCGGCAAAAATACCAATCCAGAGGAGTCAACCATGTTGCTTCAAGATCAAACGCTATTAAAAACATCGGCTTATATCAATGGTGAATGGGTCGGTGCTGATAGTGGCCAAACCCTGCCTGTTACCAACCCAGCCACTGACGCTATCATCGCTCAAATTCCAGACATGGGCGCAGCAGAAACACGGCGCGCCATTGATGCTGCTGAGGCGGCTTGGCCTGCTTGGCGTAGTAAAACCGCTAAAGAACGTGCGGCTATTTTGCGACGCTGGTATGAATTGATTCTGGACAACCAAAATGACTTGGCTCAACTGATGACAGCGGAACAAGGTAAGCCATTAGCAGAGGCGCGCGGGGAAGTTATTTATGGCGCAGCCTTTATTGAATGGTTTGCGGAAGAAGGCAAGCGCGTTTATGGCGATGTCATTCCCAGCACTGTTCATGACAAACGGATTGTGGTTATCAAACAGCCCGTAGGCGTGGTCGCTGCGATTACACCTTGGAATTTCCCCAATGCCATGATCACACGCAAATGTGCGCCAGCTCTGGCAGCCGGTTGCACTGTGGTCATCAAACCTTCAGAGTTAACCCCTTTGTCCGCTCTGGCACTGGCGGAATTAGCCGAACGAGCGGGAATGCCTGCGGGTGTCTTAAATATCGTCCTGACGGCTCAAGCGCCTGAAGTAGGCCAAGAACTGACCGCCAACCCCAAGGTACGCAAACTATCATTTACAGGCTCGACTGCGGTTGGCAAGAAATTAACCGCCGCTTGCGCCGGAACGATGAAAAAAGTGTCGATGGAGTTAGGTGGCAATGCCCCTTTTATTGTGTTCGACGATGCCGATCTAGACGCAGCCGTTGCTGGAGCAATGGCCTCTAAATACCGCAATGCCGGACAAACCTGCGTTTGTGCTAATCGCTTACTGGTACAAAGTGGTATTTATGACGCGTTTGCGGCAAAACTGGCAGAGGCGGTTGAACAACTGAAAGTGGGCAATGGCATAGACGACGGTGTACAACAAGGTCCTCTGATTAATGAAGCAGCCGTAGCCAAGGTTGAAACCCATATTGCTGATGCCATTGCCAAAGGCGCTAAACTCATTACAGGCGGCAAACGCCTATCCACAGATAGCAACTTCTTTCAACCCACCATACTCACTGAAGTGACCGGAGAGATGTGTGTGGCTTGCGAAGAAACCTTTGGTCCCGTCGCCCCCATTTTTCGCTTTGACAGTGAAGCAGATGCCATACAAATGGCGAATGCGACTGAGTTTGGCTTAGCCGCGTATTTCTATAGCCGCGATATAGGGCGAGTTTGGCGGGTTAGCGAAGCCTTGGAATATGGCATTGTGGGTATTAATGAAGGCATTATCTCCAATGAAGTCGCACCTTTCGGTGGCATCAAGGAATCCGGGCTGGGACGAGAAGGTTCTAAGTACGGTATAGAAGAGTTTATTGAAATCAAATACTTGTGTATGGGCGGCTTGAGCCGCTAAGCCAAGGAGCAAACGATGACTAGTAATTCTGACTTACAACAACGTAAAAATAAGGCTATTGCCCGTGGACAAGGCAATATGGCTTCTATTTATGTTGCAAAAGCACTCAATGCTGAAATTTGGGATGTGGAAGGTAAACGCTATATTGATTTTTCCTCAGGTATTGCGGTTGTCAATACCGGCCACAGTCACCCCAAAGTGCATGATGCAGCGATCACTCAAATCAAAAATTTTAGCCATACTTGCGTTATGGTGACACCTTATGCCAGCGCCGTGGAGCTGGCTGAGCGCCTGAATGCTGCTGTACCGATCCAAGATGCCAAGAGTATCTTTGTCACAACGGGTGCAGAAGCCGTTGAAAATGCCATCAAAATCGCGCGTGCCCACACCAAGCGTTCCGGCGTGATTGCTTTTAATGGGGGCTTTCATGGTCGTACTCATTTATGTATGGGGCTAACAGGCAAGGTCATACCTTACAAAGCAGGTTTTGGCCCTTTTCCTAGCAGTATTTATCATGTGCCCTTCCCCATTGATTATCACGGTGTCACCGTAGAGCAATCCTTGGCAGCACTGGATAATCTATTCCATGTTGAGATAGAGCCTGAGCAAGTGGCTGCGATTATTATTGAACCACTACAAGGCGAAGGTGGCTTTTACCCCGTGCCACAAGGCTTCTTGCAACAGTTACGTGAGCTATGTGATCAGCATGGTATTGTACTGATTGTTGATGAAATTCAGACAGGCTTCGCCCGCACCGGCAAATTATTTGCCACTGAATACCATGGTATTGAACCTGATCTCATGACCTTAGCTAAAGGTTTAGCTGGCGGATTCCCTCTCGCGGCAGTGACCGGCAAGACACATATTATGGATGCACCTAATCCAGGTGGTCTGGGTGGTACTTATGCGGGTTCTGCTATTGCTTGTGCCGCAGCATTGGCGGTGTTGGATGTCATAGAGGAAGAAAACCTGTGTGACAAGGCAACTATGATTGGCGAGTTAGTTACCGGCCATTTAAGTGATATGCAGGCCAAACACCCTGACACCATTGGTCAAATCCGCCATCTGGGTGCCATGATTGCAATGGAGTTAGTCAAAAATGGTGATGCTGACCAGCCCAATCCCGAGCTGGCCAAAGCACTGGTTGCCAAAGCATCTGAAAAAGGTTTGATCCTGCTGTCTTGTGGAGTGCGTAGCAACGTCATTCGAATTCTGGCACCTCTCACCATTGAAGTGGACATACTGCGCGAAGGTTTGCAACTATTATCTGAGGCATTCGAAGCTTTGGTATAAAGCTGCACTGAATCGGTGGTGGGTATGTCTTAATACCACCACCCTATATCCATCCCCTTATACACAAATCAGTCCTCCCCAACTCGCTAGCCATTGCCGCTGGGTATCACGGACACGTGGCTAACGTTGCCCTGACCACCGCCTGATCTATACCGGCGACCGGGAAAGCGATTTTTACGCCCTGCTCATCTGCTGATCCGTGCGCAACATAACCGTGTCTTAGAGGAGGATGCCAAACTCAGGAAATTAAGGTGTTACGTTATACTTTGCGCCCCAAAAGCCAACAACCGATGGCGCTGACGCTGGTACAGGCCAGAGAAATCAGCCCACTGGCTAGAGTGGAGTGTCGGGTTAGTATAAAAAGAAGCTTGAATTATTTAACAAGTGGGTCTATAAACAGACGGGTCTTGAAACGTCGTTCATCCCGGTACAAGCCAATAAAGCTCAATACCATAACCGGCAGTAAATAAAGAACCTGGTACAAATGGCTGGCTCTCTCCATACGGCGCTCACTACAATATTGCTGATAAGTTTTTTCACAGTTCACTATTTCTGTATAAATTCGGTCAATGAGTGCAGGGAAGAAAATTGTGACCGATACTAAAAGTATTAAAAATAATAATATTCGTTTATAGTTTTTTAAAAGGATTTTAGTTATTAGGTTGAATCTGGCTCCAGGCCATTTTTGTCCTTGATAGATCAATATAGCGCGAAATACTGAATAAGCTGCGAGTAGGTAAATAAGGTTAGTCAAGCCATAAAGGTGATGCTCATAAAGCACGGCCACAAAAAGTGGCGCAATGAAAGCAAAAAGCCAACTGGGTAGTGCCGACCTGAAAAAAATCATTATTAGGCCAGTATAACTGGCCAAGCATATTGGAGCCAGATAGAACAGTCGTCGAACCTCGACGACGACCAGATCGAATGTTCCGTGACACCCTACGTCAAGAATGCTGCAACGGGATGCTCTGAACATACCCAGA
>PDWI01007441.1_pt1 | contig 13288 bp, 14 predicted proteins | sample 1430891 | NCBI WGS metagenome assembly PDWI01 (sample SAMN01162508, study PRJNA174530) | Oral metagenome, whole genome shotgun sequencing project. | biome: Marine environment; feature: Marine mammal; material: Swab sample of the gingival sulcus; isolation source: swab sample of gingival sulcus... | reverse complement strand
GAGTTAGGCGAAGTAGCAGAAGGTATCAAGACAAGTGATGCTATATATAAATTGTCTTTAAAATATGATATTTATACCCCCATAGCTAAAGAAGTATATCTCATACTAGAAGGTAAAAACCCACAAAATAGTCTAAAAGACTTACTAAAAAAAGGATAAAAATGAAAGCTTTTGTTGTAAACAAAGTATCAGATGATATTTTTAAAGCTAGTATTGAAGAACTTGATATTCCAAGTTGTGAAGAAGAGGAAGTTATCATCAAGGTTTCTTACTCTAGTGTAAATTATAAAGATGCCCTAAGTTTTACAGGAAACAAAGGTGTAACAAGAAAATTTCCTCATATTACGGGTATTGATTTAGCAGGGAATGTTTACAAATCAAAATCAAAACTTTTCAAAGAAGGTCAAAGAGTTCTTGTAACAGGATATGACCTAGGTATGAACACAAATGGAGGTCATAGCCAATATGTAAAAGTTCCTTCTTCTTGGATAGTAAAAAGCCCTGAAAACTTAAGTGATAAAGAACTTATGAGCTATGGAACAGCAGGACTAACAGCAGCACTTAGTGTCAATGAACTAGTACAAAATAACATAAATCCAAAAGATGGTGCTATTTTAGTAAGTGGTTCAAGTGGTGGGGTTGGAACTGTATCTATAGCTATTTTAAACAAGTTGGGATATGAAGTCATTGCTATTTCTTCCAAAAAAGATAAGATACCTTACCTAAAAAGCATAGGAGCAAAAGAAGTCATAGGTATAGATGAGTTTTTAGAAGATAGTAAAAAGCCCCTTTTATCTTCGAAATATGCTGGTATTATCGATACAGTTGGAGGAGATATCCTAAGTGTTGCTTTAAAATCTTTAAATTATGATGGGGTGGCAACTTGTTGTGGCTTAGTTTCTTCTACATCGCTAGAAACAAGTATTTTTCCTTTTATTTTAAGAGGTATTAGACTAATAGGTATAGATAGTGTCGAATGTAAAATAGAAAAGAAACAAGAAATATGGGAAAAAATAGCAAATGAATGGAAGATAGAAAACTTAGATAAACTAGTAAATGAAATAAGATTGGAAGATTTGGAAAAAACTTATAAGCTTTTATTAGAAGGTAAAGCCGTGGGAAGATATGTAGTTAATATAGCTACAAAATAAATAGGAAGATAAATATATGCAAGAGTTTTTAGAAGATACAAAAAAAGCTAGTAAGATTATAGCTACTTTAGATACAAATACTAAAAATAAAGTATTACTTGATATGGCAACGGCCATAGAAACTTACAGTGATTTTATAATAGAACACAATAAAAAAGATGTGCAAAAAGCATATGAAGATAAACTAAATGATGCTTTTATAGATAGACTAATCTTAAATGAAAAAAGAGTACAAGATATGGCAAGTGCAATTAGACAAATAGCTTCACAAGAAGAACCAGTGGGGAAAGTACTTGATGGCTGGACTACAAAAGATGGTTTGGATATTCAAAAAGTTAGTATTCCTATTGGGATTATAGCTATTATTTATGAAAGCAGACCAAATGTTACATCTGATACAGCAGCATTGTGCTTTAAAAGTGGAAATGTTTGCATACTAAAAGGTGGGAGTGAGGCTATAAACTCAAATAGAGCCATCGCAAATATCTTAAGAGAAGTATTAAGATTGCATAATCTACCACAAAATGCCATAGCTTTAGTGCCTGATTTTACCAGAGAAGGCATAGCTAAACTTATAAAAGAAGATAAATATATCGATTTGATTATCCCACGAGGGGGAGAAGAACTTATATCTTATATTAGTAAAAATTCTTATATTCCTGTTATAAAACACGATAAGGGAATTTGTCATATTTATATAGATAAAGATGCTGCTCATAATAAGATAATAGACATAGCCATAAATGCAAAATGTCAAAAACCTAGTGCTTGTAATGCTATGGAAACACTTCTAATTCACAATGATATAGCACCTTATATAATACACGGACTTTATGATGCTTTTATAGAAAATCAAGTTGTTATAAAAGCTTGTACTGAGGCTATAAAGTATATTGAAGTACAAGAAGCAAGTGAAGAAGACTTTTTTACAGAATATTTAGACAATATCTTAAATATCAAAATAGTAAAAAATGTAAATGAAGCAATAGAACATATAAACAAATATGGTTCGGGACATTCAGAGTCTATTTTAAGTGAAAACTATACAGTAGTAAACAAGTTTTTAAATAGTATAGATGCAGCTTGTGTTTATGCAAATGCTAGTACAAGATTTACAGATGGGGGTTCTTTTGGACTTGGTGCTGAAGTTGGTATCTCTACAAGTAAACTTCACTCAAGAGGACCTATGGGAATAAAAGATTTAACAACTTTTAAATATAAAATTTACGGAAAAAGTAATATCAGAAAATGAAACTGGATTTTAATCCAGTTTCATAGCCTTTTGAATATCTTCAAAATCTATACCATTATCCTTAGCAAGTTTAGCAAGTCTTACTATTCTTTCTATATGAAACGGTATAGTTTTGTATGTTGTAAAAGTCGTAGCTTTTACACCTATGTTTATCGCGAAGTTCTTTTGAGATTTGAAACCAATCTCTTTAATCAGTTTTCTAAATTCTTTCTTTTCCAATGTTATTTACTTTCCAAAAAAATTTATCGAATTATATTAAAATAAGCTAAATATAATATTAAAAAATAGCCCAAACAAGTAAAATATTGCTAAAATTTGACATTTTATTTATTTTTTTATATAATTCACCCTCAAAACCAAAAAAAAGGATATATATTGAATATTAGAATTTTATTATTACTCTGTATTTTGCTAAGCAATGTCTTTGCTTATAGTCATTTTAATTTTTCAAAATTATCTAAAGAAGATATAAAAGTACTAAAACAAATAAAAAAGCAAGGTCAAAGATATGGGCTTTCTTATTCTTTGATGGCAATAGCTATAAAAGAATCATCTTTAGGTAAATACTTAGTAAATGTAGATACGGGTGATTTTGGCTTATATCAAGCAAATATAAGAAGTGTTATAAAAAGACACAAAGTAAGAAATACTTCTTGGAATAGAAACAAATATGCTATGAGATTAATAAGCGATTTTAAATTTGCCACAAGAAATGCCATTGCAGAACTAAGATACTGGAAAAAAATCCACAACAACGACTGGAAAAAAGTCTGGGGAAGCTACAATGGTGGCTGGAAATACAACAGTAAAACAGCTAGAAAATACTCAAGAGACATTTCTAGCATTATAAGAAAATTAAAACAAATAAATGTATGATTTAAATATCATCATTTATTTTTTTACTAAACAGTGTTTCACGACCTGTTTCTAAAATCTTAGCTTGTTCTATCCACTTGAAATCCGTAACTATACTTGTTAGACTCAAGTGTTCTTCTATCCATTCACAATTTTTTATAGACCAATTTGCTATTTGTTTAAAGTGGAAAATACCTAAGTCATTTAGTTTCTTTTCAATTTGACTATCAATCCCTTTGATTTTTCTTAAATTATCTTTTTTATTGCCATATGCAGACTTTAGTACAAATGGCTTTGTATCTTTTGTTTTTTCTTTGTTTTGATTTATCAGTTCATCCAGTGATATTTTATCTACACTTTTTATATCTTTACTTGTTTTTGCATTTAGACTTTTTCCTACAATAAATCCCATCAAAAACCCTATAAAGGCTGCACCTAGTAGATTTATCACTATTAAAGAAACTATTTGTAACATTTTATTTTTCCCCTTTTATTATCTTCATTTCAACTCTTCTATTTTCTTCAGATAGCCCTGAACTATCCTCTTTTGCAATAGGATACTTTTCTCCATATCCCTTCGCACTTAATCTTGATGATTTTATACCTAAGTTTATCAAAACTCTCATAACTTCATTTGCTCTTTTTTGTGAAATTCTTCTATTTAAAGAAGCCCTACCCTTAGAATCAGTATGACCTCCAATTTCTATGTTTATATGTGTATATTTTTTCAGTATTTTAGATACTTCTTCTATGGTTTTATATGATTTTTTTGTTAGTTTTACACTTGCTCTTTTAAAAGTAATTTTATTTTTCTTTAACTCTTGATTTATCTTATCTTGAATATCATCATTTGTTAAAATATCATTAAGTTCTTCTTTTACTTTTTCTACTGTTTCTACTTTTTTTTCTTCTACTTCTTTTACTTCTTCTAGAACTTCATCTTTTGCTTGAACAATCTCTTCTTTTGTACTTTCTTCCATAGATTTTTCATCATCTTTTTTATTTACAGCAGTATCAATTTTGATATTTTTATACTTTACAGGTTCTTTAAGAGTGATGATATCACTATCTTCTTTTCCATAAATAGTTTGCAAAACATAAAGTTTTAAAGTATTATATTTTTCCAATGCTTTATTTTTATATTTATCATAAAAAGAATGAACCCTTTGCTTATTTTCAACATCATCATTGGCTAAAATAGTATTATAATCATAATTATAAACAGTAAAAAAAATCAATCCACACAAACAAAAAAATAACAACAAAACCTTAATCTTAGCAGACATAATACACCCTCCTTTTTTTTAATACAAATATTCCTAAAAATCATCAAAATCAATAGAACCCTTAGAATAATTTACAACATTTCCTTCAAAGAAGTTAGTTCTTTGGTCATTGAAACTTGCATATCCATCAACCCAAGGTATTGGATGTTTTACATTATATTCAGCACTATATCCAACTGCCTCAAGTCTTCTATCAGCAAGGTATTCGATATATTGTCTTATTATACCTTCTGTAAATCCTAAGATTTGTCCTTGAGTGATATATGAACCCCAAGAAGATTCTAAATCAACAGCTTTTCTAAACATATCCCTAACTTTTAATTCAAGCTCATCTGTAAAAAGTTCTGGTCTTTCTTTTCTAGTTGAGTTTATCATATTTTGAAATAATAACAAATGAGTTACCTCATCTCTTTGAATAAATCTAATCATTTGAGATGAACCTAACATTTTCCCCGATTTTCCAAGGGCATAAATAGCAGCAAATCCCGCATAAAAATATAATCCCTCTAAGATTTGATTTGCAAACATAGCAAGAACTATCTTCTCATCAGTTATCTCTCCAAGTGCTAGATTTTTATAAGTTTCTGCTATAAAGGTATTTTTTTCTCTTAATTTTGCATCAGTTTTCCACATATCATATATCTCATCTGTATTATCTGAAATACTCTCAACCATAACCGCATAAGACTTACTATGATTTGCCTCTTCGTAAGACTGTCTTGATAAACAGGCATTTACTTCAGGTGCTGTTATATAAGGATTTATATTATCCATTAGATTATTTGTTTGTAAGCTATCCATAAATATAAGTTGAGATAAAACCAAATCATACATTCTTTTTTCAGAAGGTGTCAAAAACTTATAGTCCTTTGCATCTGCAGTCATTTGAACCTCTTTAGGAAACCAAGTATTGGCTTCCATAGTATCCCATAAATTTAAAGCCCATTGATATTTTAATTTTGTAAAATTCAACATACCATCTGGGTTCCCTCCAAAAATCTTTCTATCATTTAAAGACTCTTTGGAATCTGGATTATATATAATTTTTCTATCCATAAACAAATCCTATTTTTTATTTTTTGATATTTTTTCTACTGGCAAGATACACACTCTATACTTCTATCTGCCACATCATTTTTAGCTTCAGGCGACTGACTTCTTAGATAGTAAGTTGATTTAAGTCCCAACTTCCAAGCTAAAGTATAAATCTCGTGTAAATATCGCCCACTAGCTTTATCTAAACTCATAAAGATATTTGTACTTTGACCTTGATCTATCCATTTTTGTCTAATTGCTGCTGCTTTTATCAAATCTAACTGCTCAATCTCATAAGAAGGAGTATAGTATTCCCAAGTATCAGGACTTAGTTTTGGTACAACAACAGGAATTAGTCCAGATAAGTTTTCTTCAAACCATTTTCTTTTATAAACTGGTTCAATAGTTTGAGTAGTCCCCACAAGTATAGAAATAGATGAAGTTGGAGCAATAGCCATTAGGTAACCATTTCTCATACCATCTTTTTTTACTTTCGCTCTTAAACTATCCCAGTCATATCCAGTGTCAAATAAATCTTTATTTAGTAAAGCCTCTACACTAGGAGGTGTATGGTCATGTGGCATAATACCCTTAGACCATTTTGAACCTTCAAAAGTAGGATAAACTCCTTTTTCAATTGCTAAGTTTGATGAACTCTCAATGGCATTATAAGATATTGCCTCCATTATGTGGTCAATCTTCTTAAAATGCTCATTTGAACCCCAAATTATTTGATTTTCAGCTAGCATTTGTGCCTCACCCATCACACCAAGTCCTATACTTCTTGACTTTAGATTGGTCGCTTTTACTTTTCTAAGTGGATAAAAGTTTAAATCTATGACATTATCAAGCATTCGTATAGCAATAGGTACAACTCTTTTTATATCTTCATTTGTGTTTACTCTTGAAAGATTTATTGATGCAAGATTACAAACCGCAGTATCTCCATCAATTTTTTCTTTTTCAACTATGAAGATTTTTTTGCCATTTATACTATCAAGAGCTGTTACTTTATTTGCTTTTTTTTCTATTCCACCATCTACAATAACTTTTTCATTTTCTTCGAAAGTTTGGACACTTCCATCTTCAAATTCTAGTTTGATTTTATAATGATTTGGATTTGTATTTTGAAAAATCTCTGTACAAAGATTTGAAGATCTTATATGTCCTACATGTGAGTTTGGGTTTGCCCTGTTTGCATTGTCTTTGAAACATAAAAAAGGACTTCCAGATTCAAAATATGAAGTTAAGATTTTCTTCCATAAATCTTTTGCTTTCATAGTATCTTTTGTGATATTTTCATCTTTTTCGTATTCTTCATATCTTTTTATAAATTCTTCACCATAAAGTTCAGACAAGTCTTGTACCTCATAAGGGTCAAACAAAGTCCAGTGTGAATCTTCTAAAACTCTTTGCATAAACAAATCACTAATCCAAAGTGAAGGGAATAAATCGTGAGCCCTTCTTCGCTCTTCCCCTGAATTTTTCTTCAAATCTATAAAATCAACTATATCCATATGCCAAGGCTCAAGATAAACAGCAATCGCACCTTTTCGAGTTCCCAGTTGGTCAACAGCAAGTGCCACATCATTTGTGATTTTTAAAAATGGTACTGTTCCTCCTGCCGCACTTTTATGATCATCAATTACTCCTCCTAATGCTCGCACTTGGTTCCAATCCCAACCAATACCACCACCATATTTAGATAATAGTGCCATTTCGTGGTATGAGTCAAAAATACCCTCTATATTATCAGGAGTTGAACCTATATAACAAGATGAAAGTTGATGTCTATTTGTTCGTGCATTTGATAGGGTTGGGGTTGCAAGCATAACTTCAAATTTTGAAATAACATCATAAAAATCTTTTGCTTTTTCTTGCTTATTTTCTTCATTTTGGGCTAAGAACATAGCTATAGCCATAAACATATGTTGTGGTAATTCTATGGGATTACCTTTTCTATTTTTTATAAGGTATCTATCATATAAAGTTTTAATTCCTAGATAATTAAACAAATAATCTCTTGAAGGGTCAAGGTGATTATCTAAATCTTCTAAATCATATCCTTCACCTAAATTTGGGAGTAATCGCCCTGCCTCTTTTCCAAATCTTAGATAATCCCTTAGATGACAATATGGCTCACCTTTTATACCATGAGTTTCTTTCCCAACCCTATGATATAAATCAAACAAAAATAACCTAGCAGCCACAAAAGTCCAGTTTGGAACATCTATATCTATCTTTTCAACAGCAGTTTTTATAAGTGTATCTTGAATATCAGCACTTGTCATACCATCTATAAATTTTAGTTGTGCATCTAGTTCTAGCTCACTTTGACTAACTCCATCTAAATCTTGTGTTGCATCAACAGTCATCTTTTGTATTTTTGCTATATCTAAAACTTCTTTTCGTCCATTTCTTTTTTCTATCATAATTGACATTATAAAATACCCTTTAAATCATATTATTTGTGTTATCGTTTACTTAAAAACTCTTTTAAATATTGCACTTACATTTTTAGTGTAATACTCATAGTTAAAACATTCTCTTATTTCATTTTCGTTTAATTTTTCTCTTAATTGCTTATCTTCTAGTAAGTATTGCAAATACAAAGACTCACCTTTTTCATTTGTTGTAGATTTTCCTTCTTGCAAGCTTTCCCATACTTTCATAGCATTTCTTTGAACTATTTTATATGCATCTTCTCTGCTAACACCTGCTTTTGGAAGTTCTAGTAAAACCCTTTGCGAAAATACTAAACCACCTGTTAAGTTTAAATTTTTCATCATATTTTCAGGCATAACTGTTAAGTTTGCTATAACATTGTTCATTCTGTGTAACATAAAATCACTTGTTATAAAAGCATCTGGCAACCAAAATCTCTCTGTTGAAGAGTGGCTTATATCTCTTTCGTGCCAAAGTGCTACATTTTCCATTGCTGGTGTGCTATAAGCTCTTATAATCCTTGCAAGTCCTGTTATATTTTCAGTTAATATAGGATTTCTTTTATGTGGCATTGCTGAAGATCCCTTTTGACCTTTTGCAAAAAATTCTTCGCATTCATAAACTTCAGTTCTTTGCCAGTGTCTTACTTGAACTGCAAATTTTTCAATAGAAGATGAAAGTAAGGCTAAAGAAGTAGCAAGTCTTGCATATCTATCCCTTTGAATTACTTGATTTGAAGCAGGGGCTGGTTTTAGTTTTAGTTGCTTGCAAGCATACTCTTCAAGTTCTAATGGGGCATGGGCAAAATTTCCCATAGCTCCAGATATTTGACCTACACTTATAACTTTTAGAGTTTCTTTTAGATTATCAAGATGTCTTTTCATCTCATCATACCAAACAGCAAGAACCAAACCAAAAGTTATAGGCTCACCGTGTATTCCGTGGCTTCTTCCTACCATCAAGGTATATTTGTGTTCTTTTGCTCTTTTTTTGATAGATTTCATCATCATTTTTACATCTTTGATGATAAGTTTTAGTGAATCTCTCATCTGAAGTGCCACAGCAGTATCAACTGTATCAGAGCTTGTCATACCATAGTGAAACCATCTTGATTCTTCCCCTAAAGTTTCAGATACACTAGTTGTAAAAGCTATAAGGTCATGTCTAGTAATCGCTTCTATTTCATCTATTCTTTGAACCGAAAAACCAGCATTTTTAACTATCTTTTTTGCATCATCATCTGGAATTAGTCCCAGTTTATTCCAAGCTTTTACAACTGCAAGTTCAACATCTAACCAAGCTTGATATTTTGCTTGAATAGTCCATTTTGAACTCATCTCCTCTCTAGCATATCTTTCTACCATATCTTTGCCCCTTCTTCAATGTTTTATGATTTTATCAAAGTTTTCTCATAAATTAAGTATGATATATTATCTAAAATATTCTTAATACAAGGACAAAAAAAGTGCCATTTTTATTGAAAAAAATAAAAGCTATAAAAGATAAAAAACTTAATCTTTTTTTAATACAAGATTTAGATTATGATATGAAAATAGCCCAAAGACTAGCTGCTAAAGCTAGAATTTTTGATGAAAATAAAAATCCAATAAAACCAACAGATAAAATACCTAATGAGTATATTTATATGGCGGTATTTGAGGGTATTTCAAAGGGATTAAAGCCTCTTTTAGTCTTTGAAGATTTTGCTGTTTTTGACAAGCCAAGTCCTTTGATGGTACATCCAATTTCAAAAAATACAAAATATTCCCTATTGGATGAAGTAAGATACCATTTTGGACAAAATGCAAATCTAATCCATAGAATTGATGCTGAAACTTCAGGGCTAGTTTTAGTAGGAAAAAACAAAAAAAGTGAAAAAGAATTAAAAGATATGTTTGAAGAAAAAAAATATAAAAAATCATATCTAGCCTTAGTTCAAGGAAAAGTCAAAAAAGACATAAAAATAGACAAAAAAATCACCAAAGAAGCTAAGAATATAGGTGTTAGGATGAAAGTAAGTCAAGATGAGGGAAAAGATAGCTTAACTTTTATAAAACCTATTTCATACAATAAACAAAAAGATATCTCACTTATAGAGGCTATTCCAATAACAGGAAGACAACATCAAATAAGAGTACATTTATATAGTATTGGACATACAATCATAGGTGATCCTATATATGGGGTTGATGATACAAATGCTGAAAGCTATCTAAATAAAACTTTAAGTAGTGAAGATAGACTAAAAGTAACAAAAAGTCATAGACTATGGTTACATGCACAATATTTGGAATTTACTTATAAAAATATAGTATATAGAATATTTTCAAAAAATGATGATATAATGAAAGAATTTTACAAATAGGGAAAATATTGAAAAAAATTTTACTTTTATTAAGTCTTTCTATCATAATTTTTGCAAAAAGTATAAATCTAGCCTTAGCTGCAAATGTTTCTTATGCAATAGATGATTTGATAAAAGAGTTTAATAAAACAAATCCAAATATCAAAGTAAATATCATCATAGGAAGTAGTGGAAAACTAAGCTATCAAATAGCAAATAATGCTCCTTTTGATGTCTTTATGTCTGCAAATATGAAGTATCCTTCTTATTTATATGAAAAAAACTTAACGATGAAGGAAGCAAAGGTTTATACAAAAGGAAGTTTAGCACTTCTATGTACAAGAAAAAATCAAGATTTATCAAAACCTTTTGAAGTTTTAAAAAACTTCAAAGAAATAGCTATGGCAAACCCCAAAACAGCACCCTATGGAAAAGCAGCAAAGGAAGTTTTGGAACATAAAAATATGTATGAAGACTTAAAAAAAGGAAAACTTATATTTGGAGAGTCTATTTCCCAAACTGTTTTTTATACTACAAAAGTTGTAGGTATTGGACTTATAGCAAAATCAGCACTTTTTAGTCCTAAGATGTTAAAATACAAAGAAAATATAAATTGGGTAGAAATCCCAAAAGATTTATACATTCCAATACATCAAGGAATTGTACTATTGAAAAATACAAAAAACAAAAAAGATGCTATGAAGTTTTATGATTTTATATTAAGTTCTAAGGCAAAAAGTATTTTTAAAAAATATGGTTATATAGTAGATGAATAATTTTAAAGCAAAAGTTGTAAAAATCGAAAATCTCGATAAACTAAACATAGTTCATTTTAAATTTGCAAATGCAGATTTGTTATGTATGATGAGTTTAGAACTTGATAATATAAAAGAAAATACAGAAGTTATCTTAAGTGTAAAAGCCACACATATAGGAATAGCTAAGGATTTTGAGGGACAAATAAGTTTTTCAAACTTTATAAAAAGTAAAATTTTAAAAATAAACAAAGGTAAGTTACTAAGTGATATAAGTTTACAACACGAAGATACAGTTTTTTCAAGTATCATAACTACAAATTCAGTAAATAGAATGAACTTAAAAGAAGGTGAAATTGTAAGTGCGGTTTTTAAAGCCAGTGAATTGTCCATAAAAGAAGTTATATAAAATGTTTGAGATATTTGCAAATTTGGATTTTGAACCTTTTTTATTGTCTTTTAAACTGGCACTTTTTACAACCATTATACTATTTATCATAACTTTGCCTTTTTCTTGGTATTTATCCCAAACAAAATCAAAGCTAAAACCTATTTTAGAAACTATTACCGCACTTCCTTTGGTTTTACCTCCTTCTGTTTTAGGGTTTTATTTGCTTGTTTTTTTATCATCTGGTTCGTTTTTTGGAATAAACTTAACTTTTACTTTTTCAGGACTTGTCATAGCCTCTTGTATATATAGTCTTCCTTTTATGGTGCAACCACTTCAAAGTGGTTTTGAAAATCTAAATAAAAATATGATAGAAGCTAGTTTTGTATCTGGAAAAGGAAAGTTAGAAACTATATTAAAAGTAGCCATTCCAAATATAAAGCCTTCTATTTTAAGCGCACTTATCATTACTTTTGCCCATACTGTTGGAGAGTTTGGAGTGGTTTTAATCATAGGTGGAAGTATCCCAGGACAGACTAAAGTAGCCTCACTTGCTATTTATGAGTTTGTTGAAATATTGGATTATAAAAATGCACATATATATAGTGCTATTATGTTACTACTTAGTTTTACAGTTTTGCTAAGTGTTTATATATTTAATCAAAAACAAAAAAAGAATTTTATATGATAGAAATAAAGATACAAAAAGAACTTATAGGTTCTAAAAGAAATATAGATTTAGACATAGATATAAAGATAAAAGAACACGATTTTATAGCTTTAAGTGGTCAAAGTGGTAGTGGTAAAACTACAATTTTGAGGATTTTAGCAGGGCTTGAAAAAGCAAAGGGACTTATAAAAGTTGGTGATAAAATTTGGCAAGATGATAAGATATACCTAGAGCCACAACAAAGAGAAATCGGCTTTGTTTTTCAAGATTATGCCTTATTTGAAAATATGAGCATACTTGAAAATCTTTTATTTGTAAAAAAAGACAAAAAACTAGCTTCTTATCTTTTAAGTATTACAGAGCTTGAAAATCTAAAAAATCACAATGTCAAAATGCTAAGCGGAGGACAAAAACAAAGAGTTTCTTTATGTAGAGCTTTGATGAACAAACCAAAACTACTACTTATGGATGAACCTTTATCTGCCCTTGATGAAACTATGAGAATAAAACTACAAAATGAAATATTAAGATTTCATAAAGAGTTTGATATCACAACTATTATGGTAAGCCACGACCCAAGTGAGATTTATAAACTAAGTAATCAAGTTTTTGTCCTAGAAAATGGAAAAATAATCAAAAATGGAAATGCAAAAGATGTACTACTTAAAACAAGTGGTAGTACAAAGTTTTCTTTTGAAGGTGAGATACTAGATATCATCAAAATTGATGTTATATATATGCTTATCATAGCTATTGGGCAGCAAATCGTAGAAATAGTTTTAAGTGAAAATGAAACAAAAAATCTAAAAATAGGAACAAAAATACAAGTTAGCACAAAGGCTTTTTCACCTATTATTTCTTAAATATCATAAAAAATAAAATTTAATATAAAGTTTTCTTAACTATTAAAAGAGTATAATTTCGTATGTTAGAAAAACCTGAAAAAAATATTTTAAAATTTGTTAGTTATTTACCTATATTATTTATAGTGATACTATCATCTATAATGATTTATCTTATTGTTATGCAAAGTAGTAAGACAGTTGAAAATGAGAAAAAAAATCTAAAAGAAGAAATTTACCATTCTTTTAAAAACACTACAAAAAA
>PDWI01008872.1_pt1 | contig 13291 bp, 10 predicted proteins | sample 1430891 | NCBI WGS metagenome assembly PDWI01 (sample SAMN01162508, study PRJNA174530) | Oral metagenome, whole genome shotgun sequencing project. | biome: Marine environment; feature: Marine mammal; material: Swab sample of the gingival sulcus; isolation source: swab sample of gingival sulcus... | reverse complement strand
CTAGGATAATAATTTTTTCGGTTTGTCGCTGAAATATCAACATAAACGCCACAAAATAAATTGCTGATAACGCATAATCAACCATATTAACTAATGAATAATCAAGCTGATACATAAGTTCATATTTATCTGACAATAAAAACGGCATAATCAGCATCATAACCATACTAATCGCTAACACTGTGCTAATAATGCCTCGGTTATAATCGCTATTAAATTTTTTCCATGCAAATAACATTAGAGAGCTATAAACCGCATAACTTAACACTAACCAACTGATTAAAAACTCGGTGTTTCTACTGTCACCGCTCCAAGCAGAAATATTAAAAAAGTCTGCACTGACCAACAATAACCCCCCATAAGTCAGCAATAATTGCCCTGTTAGAATCAACCAATGTAAGCGTTTAACAAATATCATTAACATGGCAAAAATAGCAAGTTGAATAGGCACTAACGGATACACTGATTGTAACTCCATTACTGAATAACTTAGCACCGCACTTTGCCCTGTTATCATCAAGCAATAACCCAAATGGCGTAAAAATACCTTGCCTGTATTTACTAAAGCAATTGAGCTAAGTAAAAAGATACTGCCCAATATAAGCAAAACAATTTTATACTTTAACGCTAGCAGAAAAAACCATAATAAATTTAACCCTGCTATCCATGCCCCAATCGCTAACAACACCGTGTGTAATGTGCTGTTTGTAAAAATTTTACGAAATAAGTAAGCAACAAAAACAAATTCAGCAAAAACTACAATTGCGGAAAAGAAGAATCCATCAGTACCACTAGTATATTCATTCGCCCACTTCAATAAAAATACCATAATCGCAAGGGATAGACCTGTCACAGAAAACAGGCCTTCTAGTTGTTTATGCTGACGATAAAAATAAAATAGACTAATGCCAATTAACAAAAATATGGAAACAAAGGTGCTGAGTTGCTCAGCCAACATTATGTCACGATAATAATTATAATTAAAACTGATACTTGCGGTAATGGAAATGAGCGACAGCCACACGATCATGATAAAACGACTTGCCGAATGAATCTTAAAGCTAGGATACATTTGCCCGAGCGTTAGCAAATTGACCGCAATGATATACAGGTATTTATAATCAGCAAATAAAAAGGTTTGACTAAAATACAAGCCCAAAGCAAGCTGACTGACCACACAAAATAACACAAACAGCCCTGTATTAGCTCGTCTAAAGTCGTATAGCAACCAAGGCAACAATAAGCCTGCCCACACTAAAAACAGCTGATAACTATCCGCCCCTGTCTGATAAATTTGTCCAATACTGGCAAGGCTTAGACCAATCAGCATTCCACACACGGTATGCAGGGCTTGGCGAATGGTACCTGACCACCTATCAAGCACGCTTACTCCTGCCACCATCAGCAATAATCCTAGGGGAATGGCAATGCGTAAAGCACTCGGCAACATAAACCAATTTGAGGCGACCAAATACAAAAAACTTGCGGTCACTAACGCTATCGCTATTAAATTCAGATAACGAATAAAATCTTTGTTTAATAAGGAAAAAGAGTTGGATATAGAGGTGGGAATATTGAGCTGGTAAAAATTTCTTTGCTGGCTGTACAGTAGTGCAGATGCTACAGAAATTTCTCCCAGTTGCCTAGTCGTAGTAGTTTTAATTTTAATTCACTATATATCATCCTTATTTTTTTGGAATTGGTAGTTTTTTAGTGTTTTCACTATAACACAAACAAATCCTCAAAAAAAAGACCTTAGCATCTGCTAAGGTCTGTCTTAATAAATTCCTGCTTTAATAAAAGATGGGCAGTTTTAATGACTAGCGCCTGATTAAGCTTTTCTTTCTTGATAAGCTTGGTACAGTTTTTTCCAAATTTCACCAGTTTTGCCATCGCCTACTGGCTTATCATCAATCATAACGATTGGTTTTAACTCTTCATAAGAGTTAGTGACCCAGACTTCTTGCGCACTGGCAAGGTTTTCTAAAGAGATTGGGCATTCAACAATTGGTAAACCGAGTCGTTTAGCATCTTCAATCACTAATGCACGGGTAACACCAACTAGAATATTATCTAAAGGTGGGGTAACGATGACATCATCGATAACGGCAAATAGGTTACTACTCGGTGCTTCTACTGCAAAGCCGTTGCGACAAAGCAGTGCCTCTTCACTTTCGGCACCACGTTGGTATAACTCATGGTAAGCCAAAATATTACCCATTAAACTGGTCGATTTAATATCACAGCGTTGCCAGCGTAGATCTTGTTGTGTGTAGGCTTTTGCTCCCGCATAATCTGCTTTGATAGGTGGCTCAAGGAACATGACAAAAGCAAATACAGTTGGTTCAACTGTGACAGGGAAGCGATGCTTACGAGATGGCTCTACTCCACGGGTGACTTGGATATAAAGCATTTCACCTTCGTTGTCAGGGTTAAACATAGGTTGCATTTTTTCATGCCAATCTTCTATGGTTTTATAAGGTGAGGGGATGCCGATGCTCTCCAAACCATCTAATAGGCGTTGATAGTGAATGTCTCCGCCAACTGGTTTTTGATTAAAAAAAGGAATCACTTCGTAAATACTATCACCAAATAAAAAACCTCTGTCAAATGGTGAAATTTTAATGTCCTTTAATGGTAGATATTCGCCATTAAAAAACGCGGTATTGTCAATGGTTTGCATGGAGGTTCTCCTTATTTGATAGCAAGGTTTTATAGCAATGAGTGAACGACAAATAAATAAGATTTGTCTATCTTGTTTGAGTTGCTCTAGCATTCTAACACACATGTTAGGGTGTTTAAAGCTCATGCTATTAAAGCTTGTGATGTTTATCAGGTATAGTAACTGAAGTTGATTTGTGGTACTGTATCAAATCCACTATATATTCTATTGGATATAATTTAATGAATAAAAAACAGAATCCACAGCAAACACCAGCCAATACAACAGTCCAAACTGAGCATTTCCCGACACTTTGGATAGCTGTGTTAGGGATTATGATTGCTATTGGCCCTTTGTCTATTGACATGTATTTGCCTGCCCTACCTGCAATGGCAGATAGCTTTGGCGTATCGACAGGATTTATCGCCAACTCTGTACCGGCTTATTTTGTTGGTTTGGTGTTTGGACAGCTGTTTTATGGTCCTTTTAGTGACAGAGTAGGGCGGGTAAAGCCTTTATATCTGGGGATGGTTATTTTTATTATGGCGACTTTGCTGTGTTTATGGACGGATAATCCTTATGTGCTGTTTGTTGCCCGTACTTTGCAAGCATTAGGCGCATGTGTGACTTCTGTGGTTACTCGTGCTGCCGTCCGAGACACGCTTCCTCCTAAACAGATGGCAAAAGCTTTTGCGTTAATGTATCTGGTGATGGGGGTTGCTCCCATTTTTGCACCTTCTATTGGTGCTTTGTTGTTACAGTTTTTTGATTGGCATTGGCATATTTTGTTTTGGTTTTTATTGGCTTATGGGGTTTTAAATATCCTGTTAACAAAATTGTTCTTAAAAGAAACTTTAACCGATGAGTTTCGTAATGTTCGTCCAGCCAATCAGATACTGCATGAATATTGGGATTTACTAAAAGATCCAACTTTTAATTTATCAGCAATTGGAGCAGGACTACTAATGGGTTCAATGTTTACCTATATTAGTTCTGCTTCTGAGCTATTAATGGATGGTTATGGACTCAGCGAAAGTCAGTTTAGTATTGTTTTTGGGACAAATGCGTTTGGTTTTATTGCCTTAGCACAGGTTAACCAGTTCTTGTTAAAACGATTCCGAATGGTGAGTATTTTGCGTTTTGGCGCGATGATGCAGGCGATATCTGCGATTTGTTTAATGCTATTGGGGTTGACCTTTGGTATGCAGGCATGGCTACCTCTGGTGCTTATTAGTATCTTTTGTTGTATTGCAGGGCTGGGTTTTTCTCAACCGAATGCTGGTGCCATTTCACTAGCATTTCAACGCCATAGAGCTGGTACAGCCAGTGCTTTACAAGGGGCATTGATGTTTTGTGTGGGGATATTTGGTGGGGTGTTATTAAATATATTCCCTGTTAATCCTGTCGCAAAATTGGGCATCACCATGTCCATCTTGATGGTTGCAGGCACGGTACTGGTATGGCGGATAGATCCAAAATTGGATATATAGGCTTAGTTTGATAGCCTTGACGTTGTATGTTATAGTCTGCTCTTTAGAAAAATACTACAGGAAAAATATTTATGACTGAACAAATTAATCTAACTCCCACACGTCCATATATGTTGCGAGCGATTTATCAATGGTTAGAAGACAATGAGCTGACACCTTATCTGATGGTGGATGCAACTCATGAGCATGCCAAAGTACCAGTGGAATATATCCAAGATGGTCGTATTGTCCTTAATATTGCCACACAAGCGACAGGCAATTTAGAGATGGATAATGATTTTATTTTCTTTAAAGCTCGTTTTGGCGGTGTGTCGCAAGAGGTTTGGGTACCACTGCCTGCTGTGATGGGTATTTATGCTAAAGAAGATACACAAGTGGGCATGTTTTTTAATCCGCAAGAATATGATAACTATACGCTACCTGAGAAAAACGAAGCGGTAGAAAAGAAAGCCAAATCAAGCACAGCCAGAAGAAGCCGTCCTAGACGAGAGAACAAAGCAGGCTTAAAGATTCTAAAATAGAAGCCTCTATTTTTTGCATAGCTAATATTTGTCTGACATTTGTGCAATCATCTAATATTTGTGCAAGGCTAACAACCTTTTTGTAATGCTAATGAACGTTGGTACAAGGCATTCTTTTTTACGCCAGTGAGTTCACTGGCAAGGTTGGCGGTTTTTTTGACGGATAAGTCCTGTAATAGCCTTAATAAGAGTTGATCATGCTGTTCGATGTCCGTGTTTTTTTCTGCTTTATTACCAGCAACGACCAGTACGATCTCGCCTTTTTGTTGGTTAGAGTCATTTTTGACAAAATCAAGTAACTCGCCCAGCTTAGTCTTATAAACCGTTTCAAAGGTTTTGGTAAGCTCTCGACAATAGCTAACCTCACGCTCTGCGCCAAATATGGCAAGCATATCCGTTAAACAAGCAATAATGCGGTGGGGTGCTTCATAAAAGATAAGCGTCTCAGTGCGAGGTAAATATTCTTGCAGTTGCTTTTGTCGAGCTGTAGTTTTGGCTGGTAAAAAACCCAAAAAGCTAAATTTATCCGAGGCAATACCAGCAACTGATAATGCAGCAATCATTGCCGACGCACCGACAATGGGTACGACTTTAATCTGGTGTTGATGGGCAGATTGTACCAACTGAAACCCTGGGTCACTGACCAAAGGTGTCCCTGCATCGCTAATTAAAGCAACAGATTGTCCTGCTTGCATTTTTTCAATTAATCTTAGCGTTTGGCTATCGGCATTATGTTCGTGATAGGCACAGGTTTTACTATCAATATTAAAGTGTCGTAAAAGTTTGCTAGAGGTGCGAGTGTCTTCGCAAGCGATGATATCAACAAGCTTTAGAGTTTCAATGGCTCTGGGCGTCATGTCATTTAGGTTGCCGATGGGGGTTGCAACAATATATAAGGTTGGTTCTGAGTGGCTGTTGGCGGTAGAATTATTTGCGGTCATCATGGTGATATGGTATCTTAGCGGTCTTATATTAAAAGTTATATTATACCAATTTTAAAAAATAACCTACCTTTTTCTTAAACTAAGTTTATTTTGCTTAGGTGGTAAGGTTGTTTTGGTTCGTAGGTTACTTTTCTATCTTTCTTTGTTTTGAGTATACTTGTCTTGATATGAGGTGCAAACCACTTTATGCCTGCTACTACGTCTTTAAAAATGGTTTCAGCCACGCAAAAAAAAGGCACATACTATGAACAGCGTGCGTGCCATTTTTTACAACAGCAGGGGCTGGAGCTTGTCAAAGCAAATTGGTTAAAGGCAAAAGTTGGTGAACTTGATTTGATAATGGTAGAGCAGGGGAATCAATGGGATACTTTAGTATTTGTTGAAGTACGGGCACGTGGTGTTGGTGTTTATGGTGATGCCTTGATGAGCATCACTAAAGCAAAACAAAATAAACTGATTAAAACTGCCCGTTACTTTTTATTGCAACATCCCCAATATCAATCTTATGATTGCCGTTTTGACGTTGTTGCTTTTACAAGTGGGCAAAATACAAGTAAACAAAAGATAAACGAACAAATTGATAGCGATAAAATGACTAATCCTATATGGATTCAGAATGCTTTTATTGCCAGTGCATGGTAAACACAAACTATGATGGGGCAAACTTTGTTCTAAAATGACAGTGATTTTTTGTGATGATATCCATACAAATACTGTCACAGTATCTGAAGGATGTTATAATGTGAGCAATCGTCACAAAATAGGATAGTACAACAGGAGTATAAACACATGAAATCAATATTAACTGGTAAGTCGTTAACCGTCGTTTTAGCAACGCTCTTATTGACGGCCTGTGCGGCACCTAGGCTACCTATACCTGGACTACCAACAACCAGTCCGGACGGTCGTTTTGGTGTTGATTCAAGGGATCTATCCATACCACGTCGCATGATGGACAAGGGCATAGAGCGCACGGCAAAGGTAAACATATATAATGTGTATCCAATGCTCAGAGGCAATAGTCGTATTGCGGTTGATAGCTTTGATGGTAATGTGTTGTTAACTGGTGAAGTGCCTAGCGAGGTTGATAGAATTCGTGTGCAAGCTTTGGTGGGCTCTATCTCTGATGTCAGATCTTTATACAATGAGCTAAAGGTCAGCCGTAAGCACTCTTTAAGTTATAAAGCGTTGGATGCTTACATCACCTCACAAATGATGGGCAAGGTGATCGCCAGTCCAAAATTAAGCCCAACCCAGTTAAAACTGGTAACAGAGACAGGTGTGGTGTATGTTATGGGTCGAGGCTCTGAAGCAGAAAAACAGGAGTTGATTAAATTAGGAAATTCAACGCCAAGTGTATTAGAAATGGTATTTTTAACTGAGCGATATTCAAAGTAGCTTATGTAAAGTAACTTATGTAAACTAGCCCATATCATGTCAGCTTATGCTATATTTTGACATCTTTAATAATTCGATAATCGGTAAAATGAGTAAGTGTATGAATGCAGAGAGTTTAATTGAGTTTTTGCAACCCCATTTCCCTCAAGGTTTAATTCAAGCTGTCAATAATGGCAATAAGTTTGATGTGCGGGTGGTTGATGAAAGCTTTGTAAATAAAAGACAGGTGCAACGACAGCAGATGGTCTATTCGTTGGTGAATCCTTTTATTGCCAGTGGTGAAATTCATGCTTTGAATATTCAAGCATTGACGCCCGATGAATGGCAAAGCAAGCAACAAAATTAAATTAGCTAGATTCCCTAACAGTTCAGATTTGTAAAAAATCAATATTCAGTAACGGTTAAATTGAAAGCAACAACTATAGTGACCGAAATGAAAAAGCACCACAGGCAAAATAGGGAGACTGGTTTTAAAAGATTAGTCTGTAGCATCTGCACTACCGTGCAGCCAGCAAGGAAATTTTTACCAATTTTGCCGATTATTGTGGTCTTTTGTCTTTTCGGTGACAATAAATTTAAAGAAACAACCAAAGTTAAGGTAACAACATAGTTATGGATAAATTTTTAATCACAGGTGGCACTCCAATTAAAGGAGAAGTAATCATTTCAGGGGCGAAAAATGCAGCCTTGCCATTATTAGCAGCGATGATATTGGCCGACACCCCGACTTGCTTGCGTAATGTGCCTTCGTTACGAGATGTAACGACACTGATTAAGCTGATTCAAGGCATGGGGGTTAACATCGAAAAGCAAGGCGATGTTGTGACTTGTGATACGGTAACGATTGAAAATTATTTTGCACCTTATGATTTGGTAAAGACCATGCGTGCTTCGATTTTGGTATTGGGTCCTTTACTTGCTCGTTTTGGTGAAGCAGAAGTCTCTCTTCCAGGTGGCTGTGCGATTGGTTCTCGCCCTGTTGACCAGCACCTTAAAGCCTTTGAAGCGATGGGTGCCCAGATCAAGGTAGAGAATGGTTATGTAAAAGCAAAGGCACCAGAAGGTGGGCGTTTGATCGGTTGTACCTATACTTTTGATATGGTAACAGTTGGTGGTACAGAAAATGTGCTGATTGCTTCGACTTTGGTTAAAGGAACCATGACATTAGAGAACTGTGCGAGAGAGCCAGAAGTTATTGATTTGGCTAATATGTTGGTGGCAATGGGGGCAAAAATTGAAGGCATTGGCACTTCAACTATGGTTATTGAAGGCGTTGAAAGTTTACATGGCTGTGACTACTCTGTGGTTGCAGATCGTATTGAGACGGGCTCTTATCTTGCAGGGGCGTTGATGTCAAGTGCTGTATTTGGTTCAGGTGACGTGACCTGTCGTAACACAGATGAAAAGCTATTGCACCCTGTGCTCAAGAAGTTTGAAGAGATGGGAGCCACAGTGACTACAGGTGAAGATTGGATACGGGTACAAATGCAAGGACGACCCAAGGCGGTTGATATTCGTACCACGCCTCACCCAGGCTTTCCAACTGATATGCAGGCTCAGCTAATGGCGGTGTGCTGTTTGGCAGAAGGGACAAGTACAATTATTGAGAATATTTTTGAAAATCGCTTTATGCATGTGCCAGAGCTAAGACGTTTAGGAGCAAAAATTAAGATCGATGGGCATACCGCTGTAGTAACTGGAGTGGATAAATTTACTCCTGCGCCTGTAATGGCAACCGATTTGCGTGCTTCTATGTCGCTGGTGATGGCAGGAGCGGTCGCTGAAGGAAGTGAGCCAACTCGATTAGATCGTATTTATCATATCGACCGTGGTTATGAAGATGTAGAAAATAAGTTGCGTGGCTTAGGTGTGGTTATTGAGCGTATTAAAGAGTAGGGCGTGCTGATTTTTATAGTTGGTCATTTACAGTTACTTAGTGAGCTAATTTGTGGTAGAATGACAGAAAAGAAAACAAGTGTACACTAAAATAAGGATAATGACTCAATGGAACTATTGACTCGTCGGGATGCTCATTATCGTATATCAGATTCATTTTACCGTGCTGATACGCCTACTGATCTGGATGCTGAGCGACTAAACAATCAAACAGATAAACTAAATGAGCGGGTTAGTCGTGAGTATATTGCTGAGCTGTTTGAGTTGCCCTTGATGGACTTGTTATTAGAGGCTCAACAGGTTCATCGACAGCATTTTGAAGCGAACAGCGTACAAATTAGTACCTTGTTATCAATTAAAACAGGTAACTGTCCAGAAGATTGTGGTTATTGCTCTCAATCGGGTCACCACCGCAAAAAAACCAAACTGCAAGCCGAAAAACGGATGGAGATTAACAAGGTCATAGCGGCGGCCAAACGTGCTAAAGCTTCGGGGTCTTCTCGTTTTTGTATGGGAGCAGCGTGGAAGCATCCCAGTGATAAGGATATGCCCTACATCTCTGATTTAATCAAAGAGGTTAAAGCATTAGGGATGGAAACCTGCATGACATTAGGGATGCTCAAACCACATCAAGCAGAGCAACTTGCTGAAGCAGGGCTTGACTACTATAATCATAACCTGGATACGTCCCGTGCCTATTATAGCGAGGTGACTACCACTCGTAGTTATGACGATCGTTTAGATACTATTAACCATGTGCGTACTGCTGGGATTAATGTCTGTAGTGGTAGCATTGTTGGGATGGGCGAGAGTCGTAAAGACCGCATTGACTGGATTTATGAAATGCTACAAATGCCATCGCCTCCTGAGTCTATTCCTGTCAATTTATTAGTACCAATTAAGGGTACTCCATTGGGCGATAAGATTTTAGCAGAGGGTAAGCTATCGGTGATTGAGTGGGTGCGTACCATTGCCGTAACCCGTATTTGCTGTCCGACCAGTTATGTGCGTCTATCGGCAGGGCGTGAGAGTCTAACCGATGGTGAGCAAGCGCTGGCCTTTATGGCAGGGGCAAATTCGTTCTTTTATGGTGATAAACTTCTTACTACCAATAATGCCAGCCAGTCCAATGATAATCGTCTGATGCGTGAATTAGGTATCGTTGCTGAGCGGGCTCAGCCCAAACCCTGTCCGGCCGTTGCTGTTGTTGATGCGATGACGGGTCAGCAAGGGTTTGTTTTAAAACAACAATAGACAGATATATAAATACGCTAATCTCAACTAAAAATAAAAAGGCTACAAAGCGGTAACGGCAACTGGTAAAAATTTCTTTGCTGGCTGTACAGTAGTTCAGATGCGACAGACTAAGCACTTAAAATCAGTTTCCCAGTTGCCTAGTCGTAGCAGTTTTGATTTTAATTCACTATATCACAAGACATCTAAAAAGCCCTGTTAACTAACAGAGCTTTTTAGATTTTACGATAATTTTATGAGATGACTTCTCACACCATCAGCTTAGGTTGATAGTGATACGATTATTGCAAGCGAGGGAATGCCTTTTTCATGGCATCAGTAATAAAGTCAGCTTGTTCTTTGCTGTACCACTCACAGCCATCAAATTCTACAGGGAATGTACCTGCCTGACTGTAACCTTCATACTCATTGATGACATTCCCATCGTGGAGAACATAAACTTGTGAGTCGCCTTCACTATCCACATCTGCCGAAGCAACCCAAGGAATACTCGCCCATGTGCCTGAGATCTTGTTAATGATAGACTCTGATTGGTTGGTGAGATCTTTCATAGTTTGTGAGCCGGTAGTTGCTGGTTTGCTTCTACTAAAACTAATAAATGGCTTGCTGCTAGTTGTAGAAGATGTGTAGTAGCATTGCTCACCACTTGCAAACACTCGCTCACCCTCAGGCAGTTGGTCGAGGTACATGAGATCCCCTGCAAATAGCACAGTATTGATGCTCTTCCCACCGATATCATATTTGCCACGCTCTGCCTTGATAGTGGCTTCTTCATCACCTGTAAAATAGCCTTGGTATGATGAGGTATCTAATTGAGTTACCACTCCTGATAAATCAGTATATACATAATGATCAACACCTTTCTTCTCAATATCGTACTTATCTTCTGATAGCATTTTATCAGTTAAAGTGTACTCAATTTCGTTATATTGATCGTTCAGGAATTCTGATAAAGGAGAGCCTTTTAGCGTTTTATATTCGAAGGTGAAGTGACCATCTTCAACATAATAGGTGGAGATCACCAAGTCTTTAACCAAGTTTGCTGGATCACCGCCTGATGTTAAGTTGTCGTAGTCCATCAGTGGTATAACATGGTAACCAAGAATATGCTTACCTACCACTGCACCACCATTATTGATTTTTCTAACTTCTAGGGTCAGCTCGGCACTTGCCATACCCTGCTTACCATCAGTAATGGTATAGTTGATTGTTGGTACATTGCCACTATAGTTGTTTACTGCTGTAAACTGATAACTACCATCGCTATTGAGGGTAAAAGTACCAACATTGTTGATGACTGCTTGCTGATTGGCATTAAAACTTTCAGCCTGATTATCACCATTGGTATCGACCGTGTAGCTGACCACGGTAATGGGATCGCCATTGGCATCAGTGTCAATGCCGTCAACATCGGTAATGACATTACCTTTAATAGGATTGCCTTCTGATACGGATTTATAATTATCCCGAGCCACTGGTGGCACTTCAAGTTCTAAAGTATAACTCAGACCATCTTCACTGAGGATTTTATTAATTACATAGCATTGATTTGTATTATCGCGGACTTCCCCTTTAGACAATGCGGGAATTGGAATGCCAACAAACCCACTCACATTAGGGTATAAGGTTAATGGACGGTTAGCAGGTACATAAACTTCAAAGATGCCATCTGACGTACCACCTCTATTCGACCATCCTGTGGTTACGATCTGTGAATAAACATCGGTCAAACGCTCACCATTTTGGTCTTCAAAGCAACCTTTTAATAACGCACGATCACCCTTAATTGGAACATCTAAGTTCCACAGAGTAAAGTGATTGACCTCTCCTTTATAGCTACCGTCTGCTTGTTTTTTGGCGGCACCATCTTCTATCCAAATCTTTTTATCTTCATCATAATGCCATAGTGGAATGCTATCTAACCCATCTGACACACTGTTTTTAGGGAAGGTGATGGTTGCTGTCGAGCCACTTTTTAGTTGTAGAGGATCGCCATTTTGATCGCTCAGTTTGACTTCAATCACCCCAACAGAAATAATGTCCGTATTGCCAGCGTTGTTTTCTTGTACACCAACGTAAGGCTGAGCGAAAGATTGAACACCTTGTAGATCTTCTGGACCATAGTAACTCATCGCAAGGTTAACTTCACCCTGATAGAGAACGCCTTTGGCATCGACAATCACATTGGCAGGGATATTCACTTTGGCGATCTTTTTAGCCTGCCCTACTATTGTAGCACTCTCCACTTCAACCCCATCAGAACTCTTAAATTTAGTGGTTATTTGGTCCGCAAACAACTTAACAGCGATAGTGGTTTTTTTGTCGTTCTGTAACATGACCTCTTTGGCGGTTGTTAAGTAGCCCGCTTTCTTGATGAGTAACACCACCTTATTATCTTTGACGTTTTTAAGGGCGAACTCAACCTTACCCATGGTATTTGTCTGTTTTTCTTGACCTGCAACCTTAACAGTGACACCTACCAAAGGGCTACCTTTCTCATCAACAACTTCACTGACCAAAGTAGCACGCTCTATAGATTTTGGAATGACTGTCCCATTATGGCCAGTATTATCCTTGGATGATGAATCACCACCACAAGCGAGCAACATACTACTAGCGATGGCGACAACTAAGCTATTTACAACAAGTTTCTTGTATCTATTTTTCATGATAAACTCCATTTAATTACTGGTACTAGAACACTTAAGCAACTGATAACCAATACAAACCACAACACGAAGGAAAATCAGTGCTTTCCTCACAAGAGTCAAATGACTTGACACCATCATGGTAGCATGGTAAATTTTTTATCGATAGTCAATATCATGTACTTGTCGGTTCAAAAAAATCGAATTTTTCATGAGTGAGAAATAAAGATTAGAAAAAATTTTATACTCTACTTTGAACACGAAAATAATTTAAAAAATCAAAGCGTGCCTCTTCTTTTTCCTGATAAAACTATTACTTTTTCGAGTTTAAAATGGGTTATAGGTATATTACAGCCTTAATTGTTTTTATTCGATTATTAATCTAACCCCAGTTCGGTTTAAGAAACTTATAACTTATTGAAATAATTTAATATTTTTTACAGTATCATTAAAGCCATCATATTCAACGAAGATATTA
>PDWI01011904.1_pt1 | contig 13292 bp, 11 predicted proteins | sample 1430891 | NCBI WGS metagenome assembly PDWI01 (sample SAMN01162508, study PRJNA174530) | Oral metagenome, whole genome shotgun sequencing project. | biome: Marine environment; feature: Marine mammal; material: Swab sample of the gingival sulcus; isolation source: swab sample of gingival sulcus... | reverse complement strand
ATCAAGAAAAATTTCACTTACTAATTGAAAATCTATCTACAGATAAAATAGAAAACATAAAAAAAACTTCTACCGTAAATATTATTCAAAAAGCTTTTACATTCTTTAAAGAAAAAAATATTTCCAATTCTGAAATTGTAAAAAGAACTAAATTTAATTTTAAAGAAGAAAATTGTTTAAGTGCAAACAAGGATGAAGAAGCCGAAAAAAATCAAATATTACTAAATACACTTGAAGATAAAAATAATCCAATTAGAGCAATATTTGCAGTAAAAAAATTAAATGAAGGTTGGGATGTCCTCAATTTATTTGATATAGTCCGTCTTTATGAAACAAGAGATAGCAAAAATGGAAAACCTGGAAAAACAACAATTTCAGAAGCCCAACTTATAGGTCGTGGTGCAAGATACTTTCCTTTTTCTTTAAATGAAACACAAGATAAATATACTCGTAAATTTGATAATGATATCTCTAACGACTTAAAAATTTTAGAAGAGCTATATTATCACACAAAAGAAGATAACCGATATATTTATGAATTAAAAAATGCCTTAATAAATATAGGAATTTATGAAGATGAAAAAAATTTCACCATCAAAAAACTTTCATTAAAACCAGAATTTAAAAACTCAGATTTCTATAAAAATGGCAATGTTATAATAAATAACAAAAGAATAAAAGATTTTAAAAATATAAAATCTTTTAGTGATTTAGGAGTAAAAAAAGTAAACTACACATATACCATAACTTCTGGAAAAGGTAAAACAACTAAAATCCTTGAAACCGAAAATGAAACATCAAATGAAAAAATAGAATTAACAGACATAAAACTAATAGATATTCCTAAAAATGTAATAAATTTTGCAATAAGCACTAATCCATTTTTTCATTTCAAAAACATTTCTCATTACTTCCCTAATCTCATTTCAATCTCAAATTTCATAAACAACAAAAACTATTTAGGAGATTTAGAAATCACCTTTAAAGGCAATAAAAAAAGTATAACCAACAAAGACTATTTAGAAGCAGTAAAAGGGCTATTAAACAACATTGAAACAGAAATAAAAAATAACATTACAGAATACGAAGGCACAGAATACTTTCACAAAAAAATCAATGAAGTATTCAACGATAAAGAAATAAAAGTTAACATTTATGATGAAAGAGCTAAAGGACAAGAAAATATTATAGCCCATGAGCCTTGGTATGCCTATAATGCAAACTACGGAACCTCTGAAGAAAAAGAGTTTGTAGAACTATTTGCTCGCCGTTTTGAAAAATTAAAAACCAAATTTAAGGACATATACCTAATAAGAAATGAGAGAGAATTAAAAATATTTAATAAACAAGGTAAAGCCTTTGAACCCGATTTTCTACTTTTTTGCAAACAAAAAAAAGCTAAGCCATTAACATATCAAGTCTTTATCGAACCCAAAGGAGACCACCTAATTGAACACGACAAATGGAAACTTAAGTTTTTAAATTCCATAAGAAATGAAAAAAATGTTATAAACATAGACACAGACTCCTACTCAATAACAGGACTGCCATTTTATAATAAACAAAATGAAAATGACTTTATAAACAATTTAGAAAAAATTTTAAAAGAATAACTCCGACTAAAAATCCCACCGATTGTGGTGGGATTTTTATTTTTTTGCAAGTTTTGAAAAACTTGCAAAAACTTTTAATGTTCCTAACGCGAAAGAGGGCGAAGTGATATCCTTTTGGCTATTTTTTTCAAAAAAAGTGAGGGTGATAACCCGAACTGTTTTATAGAAGAGATAGCCAAAAGATTTAAACGAAGCACTCGTTTCTAAAAATAAAATTTATAATTTTATTTTTAGAATTCGCCCAAAGAGATTAACTTATCATACAAGCTATCGCTAATCTCGAAAAAACCATTCTCACAACTAGCTTCATAACTTTTCAAAGATTTCTCGCCCGCAAAAAAGATTTCACTAAAACCATCTGCCTTTTCAAGATTTTTCAGACCAGAAATTGCAGTATCAACATCTCGTTTAAAATCATCGAGAGGACGGAAAAGAGCGGGATTTAAAATCATACTAAAAGAGCCCCAACCGCCCTTAACAGCATTTGTAACCATAGAGCCAGTCATAGCTCCAGCCAAAAACTCAATAACAAAACCCAAGCCAGAACCTTTAACTTCAGAAAAAGGGAAAATTCCCCCTCTATCCAAAATTGCAGAAGGTCTATCTGTCTTATTCCCCTCCAAATCTAAACCGACACCATCTAACTTCTCATTTTTATCAGCCGCCAAAAGCAGACTCCCATAAGTGCTATTAGAAGTTGCCATATCTAAAATTACAGGATTTTTACTAGAGGGAATCGCTATTGTTATAGGATTAGTGCCATAAAATCGTTTCTTTGCACCATAAGGAATTAACCTTGCAGGAGAGTTATTAAAACTTATAAATATAAGATCTTTGGCTACAACCTTCCTAGCAAACTCCGTTATATAACCAGAATAGTCTAAATCTTTTATCCCAAAAGTGAAAACTCCATCAAAACTTTTCTCTTTCAAAATATAGTCCAAACTCTTTTGAATAACAGGAATACCAAAAGAGTTTTTAGCATCTATATAAAAACTACTCTCATCATCTTTTAAAATCTTAAAAAAAGTTTTTGAAGTGTTTAGATGCTCCTTTATACCATAAAACCAAGGCAACCTAATTAATCCATGCGAAGCCTTACCACTCATCTCTGCAAAAATAATATTTCCAGTTATATGAAATATATCATCATCACAAAAACCTATTTTTTTCAAAATAGCATTAGAAATTTCTCTAGCATACTCTATCTCTATTTTCATAATTATATCTACCTCAAAAAAAAGGCTCAACTTGAATACCAAGTTAAGCCCTACAAAATTTAATTTACAAATTAATAAGCATCATTTTCAACAGCATAAGGAAGAGCAAAAATTTGATTTGGTAAAATATAGTGTGGATTACCAGTCTTTTTCATCTTCTCTTCATTAATTTCATAAATATCTTTCCATTTATATTTGTCATCATACAACTTTTCTGAAATCTTCCAAAAACAGTCATCTTTTTTTACAACATACTTTTGATATTTTTTAGGAACAGTTTTTAAACCATCTTTAAGACAAGGAATAACTAAAACATCTCCCACTTTAACTTTTGTAGGCTCACATAAACTTTCTATCTTATCTGCATTTGCAACATAAAGAATTTCCCAATACTTCTCATCACCATAAAATTCAGCAGCCAAAGTTTTTAAAGTATCTCCATCCTTTACAACATACTCCTTATCCATATTTGCAGGCTCTTCTTCAACTTCCTCTTCTACTACAACTTCTTCCTCTACAACCTCTGGCTCAACTACCTCTTCTTTTACCTCTTCCTTAACCTCTTTTTCTTCAACAGGTGCAGGTTTAGTAACACAAGAAAATGCTAATAAACTAACTAGCAAAACAACTAATAACTTTTTCATTTTTTTAACTCCTAAAAAATATATACATTATTCTATAAAAATTAGAATAAAATTTCAATATTTGATAAGTAATATTTTATGGGTGTTCCCCTCACTCAACTAGTTTCGTTCAGGTCGTTCATTCTGGGGCTCCGCTTACGCTTCGGCTAATTTTTGCTACGCAAAAATGGATCTTGGCTTCGCCAACCCCTCCAATCACTAACACAAAACCATACTCTAAAAAAAGAATAAAACTTACAATTAGACAAGGCTATATTAAACAAAGTGGTTGCTTTTATTTAAAAAATATGTTATATTGATAATTATCAAGGGGGGGGGGGGGGAGATAGTTATGGTAGCAGAAGAATATGTATTAGAATTATTAAATAGGTTAGATGAAAATACTAGAAATAGGGTATTAGATAGATTAAAACAAGAAACATTATTAAGTAGTGGAAATCTAGCAATAAATGAATTGAAAGAGCAAAAGAATAGTAAAGGTTATGTATGTCCACATTGTAGTTCTAAAAGAGTAAAGAGGAATGGAAATCACATAAATCCAAAAGGGGTTAAGGTACAAAAATATAAATGTAATGATTGTGGAAAGATTTTTAGAGATACAACAAATACAATACTAGCAAACTGTAAAAAGAGTGATAGGTGGTTAGAGTTTATAGAGTATCAATTACAAGGTTTATCATTAAGAAAGATAGCGGAACAAATGGGAGATATATCTTATGTTAGTTTATTCTACTGGAGGCATAAGTTATTAAAATCTTTAAATTCTATATATAAAGATAGACTAACAGGGATAGTAGAAGTAGATGAAACATATTTTTTAGATTCAGAAAAAGGGAATAGGAATTTAAAAAGAGAACCACGACAAAGAGGTGGAAAATCAAAATATAGAGGTCTTTCAAACGAACAAAATGCTATACTGGCAGCAAGAACAACAGATAAAAAGACAGTATTTAAAATGGCAGAAAAAGGTAGATTATCTAGTAAATAAATAAAATCTAATTTAGATAATATCTTAAATAAAGATGATAATTTAATACTATGTACAGACGGATTAAAAACATATACAAATTACAGTAGAGAAAATGAGATAGAACATTATTCATTTAAAACAACAGAAAAAAGAATAAAAGGATTATATCATATTCAAAATGTAAATAGTTATCACAGTAGATTAAAAAGTTTATTAGTAATTTTAATGGAGTATCTACAAAGTATTAAAAAAACTATATAGAATTATTTGATATAGCAGATAGAATAAGTTTTGATATATCTAAAACCAATATTAAAAAAATATTATTAGTATAACTAAGACTAGGTAATGTTGTTATGTAAATAAAATTAGTATTATATTCTATCTCCATAAGGTAATTGTTTTATATAGGATTCCATAAATTCATAATCAGGAGAACCATCTTTTTTTGCAGGTAATTTTATTATAGTTTCTTTTATAAAATCTTTTTTATATTTTCTTCCATAAGAATATTTATATCTATTTTGGTCTAATAAAGTAACTAAAAACATTCCTATATTAGCATTTAATTTTGAATTATATCCAACAGTCAAAGTAGTTGAGCCAATAAAATCTTTATCTATGTAATTAGTATATCCAACAGAACCTTCTCCATCACAAATAAAAACGATACAATTACCTTTAGTAACTAAATTATCAACTCTTTTTACATATTCTTTAAATCCATTTTCATTTTTTTTAGCACCAATATATTCAATATCATTACCTTTCTCCAGTAAACGACTTGCATTATTACACTTACATTTTTCAAATTTTTCAAAAATTTCTGATAAGTTAAATTCTTTCCATTTCTTAATATTTAAATTTTTATTATATTTTTTATTCTTTGTTATTAATAAATTTTTAATAGAATGTTTATTCTCTCTCTCTTTATTTTCAAGATATTTAATAAAATCTTTCATATATTGAAAATCTGGAATATATCCTTTTTCTGAATATATTTGTTTATCATCAATTTTTGGGTTACTATTATTATCTAATTTTACAGGAAGTTTAATATATATTTTTTTACTACTACCAACTCTACATTGTCTTCCATAACTCCATTTATAATTTTCAGAAAAATTTAAAACTGAAGTTATAAATAAACCAATTCCTGAATCCATTTCAAAATTTTTTGCTCTAAAAACATTAACATCACTTGTTGCACAAAAATCTTCTACTTGATAGAATGCTGTACATCCTATTTTACCTGTAATTATAACATTTCCTTTAAATTCAGGTTTTAAATTTATTCTTTGGGCTATTCCATTATTCTCTGCAGAAGCAGATATATAAGGAGTTGTCCCACTCTCATATTCTTCTGCAGAATGATACTTTCCAGCACAAATATCAAATAATTTATTCATAGAAAATTCTTCCCAACAACTTGTATCAATCATTATTTTAATTCTCCATCTTTTATTAAATAAGCATAATAACTTCTTATAGTTTTTTCAAAATCACTCTCTGCTAAATTTGTATAATCTGTTTTCATATATGCCTCACATAACCATTCATCTTTACCACTTACTTTTTTTATAGCAGAAATTCCTTCTATAGGCATTCTATTTCTATATAATTCCAACCAATTTTCTTCAATTTTTGCCCATTTACTTTCTCCTGTTTTAGTATCTATTTGTTCAATTCGTCCTAAATTTTTCTTTTTCTTGAATCCATCATCTTTATAATATCCAAAAAAAGTATCAGGATTTGATATATCAGAATGCTTTTTCCCTATTTTAAAAATCATACAACAAGCACTAGCACTAGCACCTGGATAAAATACTTCATTAGGTAATGTAAAAACTGCATCTAATGTATTTTCTTCTAAAATTTCTTCTTTTATTTTTTTTATAGAAGAATCAGAACCAATAGCACAAGAAACAGGTAATAAAACGGATAAAATAGCAGGAATATTATTTTTATTTAGTATATCTGCAATATATTTAACAAAATAAAATCCTTTTGTTGGGTCTTTTTTTGTATCTTTTCCCCAAGTTTTTACAAATTCTTTTGGAACTTGTTTTTTTTGAGCATTATAAGGTGGATTCATCAATATAACTGTAGGTTTAGCCTTTACAATCCAATCTTCAAAATCAAAACAATTTCCAACCTTTATATTAGAGTTCCCATCAGAATGTATTAACATATTTGTAGTTGCTAATCCATAGATATTTTCATCATACTCTATACCAAAAATTTGTTTTTTCTTTACTTTTTTTTGTTCTTTTTCTGTAGAACAATCATCAAGTGCTTGAGTCATTGCTCTAACAAGAAAAGAACCTGAACCACAACAAGGGTCTAATATTATTGAATTTTTATTTACTCCACTTATTTTAGACATAAAATCACATATATGGTCTGGAGTAAATGCTTGATTTTTATCATCTTTGCCAACATATTTATTAAATGTTATAAAAAATAAGTTTAGTAAATCTTGCCCTGCAGTGCTTTTATCATTTATAAAAGGTAATATATTTTCATCTATATTTTTTAAAATCTTTCTAAAATTTTCTATTGCTAAGTTTCTAACACTTTGAGATTCTAATACATTCTTATTTAATAATTCAAGTTTTCCTGCTTTGTTTAAATCTTTTTCTAATAAACTTTCTAAAACTTCTTTTATTCTTGCATTTATTTGTCCTGTTGTTAAGTTTGGAATATTGTAATCTAAATTATTTTTTAATGCTAATAAACAAGTTCCTACAAATTGACTTCTTAATTTTGGTTGAATCCCCTTTTCCTCTAAGAGTTCATTTAATTTATAAGTATTTTGCATAACTTTTTCTTTATTATTAGTTTTATGATTGTAAAAATCTTCATATTCTTCAAAAGTTCTTAATTTTACTTCATCTTTTAATAAATCCGAATCAGAAATAATTCCTCTCCATACTTTAATTTCATCATTTATTGTATTAGATAATATAGCAATAGTTTTATTTCCTGTTAAATTTTTTTCATATTGAACATAAGCAGATAATTGCTCTTCTGCACTTTTTATATCTTTAGTAAAATCTTGTTTAGTTTCAACCAATACTGTTATATTATCTTTTACAAACCTTATATCTAATTTTTCAGGAGATGTATTTGATTTAATTCTTTTTATTGGTTTAAACTCTAACCCTCTTTCTTTAAATGCTTTTGGATAACTAAACTCATCATTTTCAATATTACCAACTAAATATTTTCTACCTATAGTAGAAATTATATCTATTCTCTTCATTGTATATCCCCTCTCTAATTATTACATATAATAATATTATACATAATATCTTCTATGTACACAATATTACATACTCTAAAAAAAAATTCATTCTTTTTAAAAAGCAACCATTTTATTAACATAACCTTAGACAAACAACCAAAAAAATACAAAATAATTAATGAATTTTTTCAACATTCCGATACATTAATAAATAGATATTGGATGGTAAAATATGGAAAAAAATAAGAGTATTTTTATTATAATTTGTGTTGTTGCTTTTTTAGTTGTTGTTATAGGAGTAGTCTTAATTGCTACATTAAACACAAAAGAAGTAAAAAATGAGGACACAAAAATTACTTTAGAAAAAACTGGAAATATTATCATAGAAAATATAGATGAAAACAAAAAAAATATCAAAGATCCAGAAAATCTAACAAATGATATACTAAAAAAATTAGAAGAAGAACAAAAAAGTTCCAAACCTGAAATGGACACTCAAATAGCAAAATCAGAAAAAGAAGAATCTGAAAAGAAATACGATATAGTAACAATTGTCAACAATGCAAAAGAGAGTGAAAAAGAGAACAAAAAAGAGATTATAATACCTAAAAAACCACAAAAAAACATAACAAAAAAAGAGACAAAAAAACCTACAAAAAAAATTACACCTAAAAAAAATAGAAACTATGTTCAAAGATATTTTATTCAAGTAGGATCTTTTTCTGTTATGAGTTCTGCAGAAGCTGCTAAAAAGAATTTAAAAGAATCTGGTATAACTTCTAACATTCAAACAACAACAATAAAAAATAAAGTTTGGTATCAAGTTGTAATTGGAGCTTTTAAAACAAAGTCAGAAGCAGATAATTTTTTACCAACAGTAAAAAAACTTCCTAACTTCAAATCTGCCTATGTAAAATCAAGAAGAGTTTTAGAATAAAAAGTATTTTAAAATTCAAAAATAGGTATTTTTCTATTGACTAAAAAAAATATATAGTATAACCTAAACCCAGTTGTGAAATATTTCACAACTGGAGGGCTTATGATTTCTAAAACATCCATATATAGACTTTGCAGAATTTGCTCCACTCTGGAACTTCTAAAAAATTCCTCTGTCCAATCTGTAAGCTCTTCAGAATTAGCAAAAATAACTGGATTTTCAGCTCACTCAATAAGAAAAGATATAAACAGCTTCGGGCAAACTGGCTCTTCAAAAAATGGCTATGTAGTAGAAGAACTGCTCCTATTTTTAAAAGAAAATTTAGGCCTAAAAAAAGAGAAAAAAGTATGTATTGTAGGGCTTGGAAGATTGGGGCTATCTCTTATGAAATATCCAAACTTCAAAGATAAAGGCTTCAACTTCGTTGCAGGCTTTGACAGCTCAACAAACAAAATAGAAACTTTAGAAGCCAGCTTTGAACTATTTCCATTCTTTAATATAGAAGAAATTGTGAGGCAAAAAAATATAGAAATAGCTATACTAACAGTTCCAAAAGAAGAAGCTCAAGTATGTGCTGAAAAATTAGCAAAAGGGGGAATAAAAGCAATACTAAATTTTGCTCCCACAAAATTAGAAATGCCTCCCCATATTATAGTAAAAGATTTATATGTTACAGATGACTTAATGTTTTTATCTGCAATGTTAAAATTAAAAGAACAAACTTACAAAAAATAAGCGAGTTAAGGAGATTTATATGAAAAGAGTTTACAATTTTTCTGCAGGTCCATGCACACTGCCAGAATCAGTTTTAAAAGAAGCCGCAAGCGAAATGCTAGACTACAAAGGCTCTGGAATGAGCGTTTTAGAAATGAGCCACAGATCTGCAATCTATCAAGAAATTTTTGATAACACAAAAAATCTAATGATAGAGCTTTTAAACATACCAGAAAACTATGAAGTCCTATTTCTTCAAGGAGGAGCTTCAACTCAATTTGCAATGGTTCCTCTAAACTTGATGAATAAATACAAAAGTGCAGATTATGTAAATAGTGGGACTTGGTCAAAAAAGGCTATTGCAGAAGCTAAAAAAGTTGGAAATGTAAATATTATAGCATCATCTGAAGATAAAACTTTTTCTTACTTCCCAGAAATAGATAAAATAAACAAAGACATTGATTACTTACACATAACTTCAAACAATACTATATATGGAACAAAAATAAATAAACTTCCAAAAACAGAAGCTCCAATAGTAGCAGATATGTCATCAAACATAATGTCTGAAAAAATAGATGTATCAGACTACGGTATAATCTATGCTGGAGCTCAAAAAAATCTAGGTCCAGCAGGAGCTACTGTTGTTATAATCAGAAAAGATTTAGTTGGAAAAGCTTTAGAAAACACCCCAACAATGTTAAACTATGAAACACACACAAAAGGCAACTCTATGTTTAACACACCACCTTGTTACTCCATTTACATAATCGGAAAAGTTTTAAAATGGGTAAAAGATTTAGGTGGTGTAGAAGAAATAGAAAAAATAAACAGAAAAAAAGCAGCACTTTTATACAATTTTCTTGACTCTTCAAAACTTTTTAAATCTCCAGTAAGAGTAGAAGATAGATCTATAATGAATATTCCATTTATAACAGGAGATGAAAATATCGATGCTAAATTTATAAAAGAAGCCATAGATAAAGATTTTATAAACTTAAAAGGTCATAGAAGCATAGGCGGAATGAGAGCAAGTATCTACAATGCAATGCCAATTGAAGGTGTAGAAAAACTTGTTAAATTTATGGAAGAATTTGAAAAGAACAACTAAAAAAAAGGAGTAAAATATGTTTAAAATAAAAACAATGAATAAAATTGCAAGTGTTGGATTAAACACCCTTCCTAGAGAAGAATTTGAAATTGCAAGCGAATTAACAGATCCAGATGCAATAATAGTCCGAAGTAAAAATTTACACGAATTAGAATTTAATAAAAATCTAAAAGCTATTGCAAGAGCAGGAGCAGGAACAAATAATATTCCAATTGAAAAATGCACAGAAAAAGGAATTGTTGTCTTTAACACACCAGGAGCAAATGCAAATGGAGTAAAAGAGTTAGTTCTTACTGGACTATTTTTAGCATCCAGAGACATAATAAAAGGAATAAACTGGACTCAAACTCTAACAGGAAATGAAATACCAAAAGAAGTAGAAGAAAACAAAAAAAGATTTGCTGGAAAAGAGATAAAAGGCAAAACACTTGGAGTTATAGGATTGGGAGCTATAGGAGTAAATGTAGCAAATGCAGCAAACTCTTTAGGAATGAATGTTATAGGTTACGACCCATTTATAAGTGTTGAAGCAGCTTGGGGATTATCAAGAGACATTGAAAGAGCAACAAGCCTAGATATTCTTCTTAGTAAATCAGACTACATAACAATACATGTCCCTCTAATTGCAGAAACAAAAGGACTTATAAACAAAGAAAAATTTAAAATAATGAAAAAAGATGTATCTATAATGAATTTTGCTAGAGGAGGAATTGTAAACAACGAAGACCTAATCCAAGCAATCAATGAAGATAAAATTAATAAATATATAACAGACTTTCCTGACAAAGAGTTAATTGGAATTGACAAAATTTACTGCATACCACATTTAGGAGCATCTACTATTGAGTCTGAAGAGAACTGTGCAATAATGGCAACAAAACAATTAAAAGATTTTCTTGAAACTGGTAGCATAAAAAATTCTGTAAATTTTCCAGACTGTTCTATAGAGGGAACAAGTAACCAAAGAATTGTAATTATAAACAAAAATATTCCTGATATGGTTAGACAAATTACAAAAATAATTTCTGAAGAGAAATTAAATATTTCTGAAATGATAAACAAACACAAAAACAACATAGCCTACAATATAATAGATATTGGAAGTGGACAAAAAATAAATGACGATTTTATTGAAAAATTAAAAAAAATAGAAGGAGTTATTAGCGCTAGAAAAATACAATAAGACTTTATTTTTATAACGCAATGTAGTATAATTTATTATGATAAATTTGACAAATGATGTATTTGAAGATTTTACTTTCCCACTAAATGTAACCCACAAAGAAAATCAAGGGGAGTTTCAAAAACATATACATGAATACTATGAAATTTTCATAGTATGTAGTGGAACAGCTACACACAAAACAGAACAAGGAGAAAAAAAATTATCTGAAGGAGATATAATATTAATACAGCCTGGAGCTTGGCACTCTTTTTCAGACACAAATAAATTAAATATTATAAATATAAAATTTGATGCTAAACCTCTAGCCTCTTCTTATAGTATATTTTTTAAGGAAAACCCTAGACTTAAATTTTTTCTAGAAGACAAAAAAGCAATATATGAAAGATACCTAAACAAAAAAGAGTTAAGAGTTATACTAGAAAAAATAACAGAAATTGAGTCAGAACTAAAATATAAAGAAGATGCATATAAATTTGAAATAATGACAATCTTTTCAAGGCTTGCTTCAATTTTATACAAAGGGTTCACTTCTTTTGAACAAGAAAATAATATAAATGCAATAACTCCAATTTCTGACTACATCGAAGAGTTATACAACAAGCCAATAAAAATAAACGATTTATCCGAAAAATTTAATATGACAAAAGGAACTCTTTTTAGACTATTTAGAGTAAACTTAAACTCGTCTCCATTACAATATCAAACAGAATTAAGAATAAAAAGAGCAAAATACCTATTAAAATTTTCAAAAAAAACAATAAAAGAAATTTCAGAAGAGATAGGATTTTCTGATAGCAACTATTTTGCAAGACAATTTAAAACAATAACTGGAACTACAGCCAGTAATTATAGAAAAACAAAATTAATGTTATAAAATTAGGAGGAATAAAAATGGAAAATTTTAAGATTTCTACATTTGACGGAAAGACACTATTTGCAACAAAGTATATTGTAAAAGATGCAATTGCAACAGTTCAAATATCACATGGAATGGCAGAGCATAGAGAAAGATACAAAGATTTTGCAGAATTTTTAAATAGTCAAAAAATCAATGTATATATAAATGACCACAGAGGTCATGGAGAAAACATTGTCAAAGGAGGAGAAATCCCAGGTTTTTTTGATAAAGAAAATGGATGGAATAAAGTTGTTTCTGATATGGCAGATCTTAGCGAAATAGCAAAAAAAGAAAATCCAGATAAACCATTTTTCATATTTGGTCATAGTATGGGTTCTTTTTTATCTCAAAGATATATTATGCTTTATGCTAATGAACTTTCAGGAGTTATATTAGCTGGTTCAAATGGCAAAAATTCCTTAAATGGATTGTGATAAAAGTATTGATGGGGAAAAAAGAGTTTAAAGGAGTTTTCTGCAAGCAGACGCTGGTGTATCTGAGAAAAATTAACCCATTGAAACTGTTGATAATGTTTTTCAAGCAAAATCATATTTTTTAAATCCGTTAACTCTTGCTCATTACCCTCAAGATAGCTTAAAAAAACACCGTCACTAAAACAACTTGCATAGCTTATACCAGTTTCTCTATGTCGTTTTGCAAAAAACCTTTGTAATTTGTTAAAGAACTGATAATCAAAAAGGCTAGTAAAGTCCATACGAACAATAACAATCATTCTAAACAATACTTCTTCA
>PDWI01007440.1_pt1 | contig 13292 bp, 6 predicted proteins | sample 1430891 | NCBI WGS metagenome assembly PDWI01 (sample SAMN01162508, study PRJNA174530) | Oral metagenome, whole genome shotgun sequencing project. | biome: Marine environment; feature: Marine mammal; material: Swab sample of the gingival sulcus; isolation source: swab sample of gingival sulcus... | reverse complement strand
ACCAATGTTTCTCTAATAGGGGAAAAAGAAGACTATTATGTGGTAGATATTTTATTTACGCTTATCGGATACTGAGACGCAAACAACAATATGCAATTTTTTACATGAAAACACTTTCCGGGAAATACTTTTGTTTGTTTTTATTGTTTATTTTTTTCATAAAATTTACAAGCGGACAGTCTTTACTGAAACCGGGCGATATAGATATGCATTTCATTAAAGAGCAAGTTGAAATTGAACCCGGAAAAACATTTTTTAATATTCTTCGGCTAAAAAACAAAACGGACAAAACCCAAACTTTTAATATCCAATTTAACACCCCTCGAAATTGGAACTTTATCGGAGATAAATTGGAAAAAATAACGCTTAAACCGTTCGAAGAACAATCAATCCCCGTACGAGTTACACTCTCGCATAATACCAACGGAGGTGTGGGATATGCCGTAGTAGCAATGATTTTACATGAAGACGGCTCAATATATAATTCCGTCAACGCATTTGTTAAAATTCCCGTTATTTCCAACATAAGCATAAAAACAGACAACAGCTCCATTTTTTTCAGTCAGGAATCTTTAAAATCAAAGTTTTCCGTATCTCTAAACAATAAAGGAAATGTTGATGAAGTCATAAACATCGGGATAAAGACAGACAAAAGTCTCACTGTCAGTAAAGACAATGAACCCGTAACAACGGATAATATTGAGGTTAAATCCGGCAAAACCGTTAAACTTGAATATAATGTGAAACTCGATCCGGAAACCGACTTCAAAAAATATTCAATTCATAAAGTAAAGTTACAGTTCAAAAAAAGAGATTCTTTAATTGAAAAATCAATCTGGTTTAATTATGTGGATTGGCAATATCGAAACATAAACCCCGATTCTAAAAACCCCTTAAATATAGAATTGGTCGCATCTAATATTTTCGGAGGCGGAAAGCCCTACTACTACGGAAGAATATACGGCAATATATTATTAAAAGGTAAAAAGGAGTTATACTATTCTTTTCGAACTTACAGAAGAGACCAAAGCAACAATTATTGGATAAACAGCCACAATCAACTTGAATACAGAGCCGAAAAAACAATTCTTTTCTTGGGAGATTATACCGGAAATTTAGAACGCTCCATGTATGGAAGAGGGGTGGCAATAACTCAAAAAATCGGAAAAAAAACTACACTGAAAGCCATTTACACAAAAAGGCTGCAACAAGAAGACAACAACTACGGTTTATTATATGCACAAAACTTTAACAAATTCTTATCATCGGAGCTTGGTGGAGTTTTTATTAACAACACACAGTACCGGGCAGATAATAAACTGATATTCGGAAAAATAAACACAAGTTTTACAAATAACAGATTCTCTCTCTTATTCGGAAAAAGTTTTTCGACACTTTCTCAATATACAGATAATAAATACCAAGGTTGGGGACTGAGAAGCGAGTTAAACGGACGATATAAAAAAATTACATACAGATTAAAAAGCGACTACGGTTCACCGCATTATATCGGCTATTTACAAGGAATATTAAATGCCCGAGGCGAAGTTAATTTCAACGTACTAAAAAATAAAAATATAAGCCTCAATTACAACATATACCGACATCAACCGGCTTACGTTTTAAATAATACCTTAATATCTGACAGGCATACCACAGTACAAAAATTGATTCCGGCAATATCATTCATAAAAGATCGAACACAACTACAAATAAAAGCATTTTTTGAAAAAGCAAATACAAACAGTTTTGCGGGAATTAATCCGAATGATAACTTTTCTTCATATTCGTCTCACTTGGAGTTAAACCTAAGAAAAGCGGACAAATATATCGATTACACCATTAATTTATCCTTAAAATACGGGCTGACTTCAATTTATCAATATCCGCTTCTCCTCAACGGAGTTTCCTATGAGGGAAAAACCGGCGATAATAATTATACCACGGGACAAATAAGAGGTGGGATAAAATATAAACACATAGGTTTAAGTGCTTCATACTATCTCGGACCTTATAATATATCGCAGCAATTTGCCTATTTCTATACCTATGTCTATTCCAAATCGCTAATGATAATACCTTACTACGAAAACTCTTTCTTTAACAATAAAATAAAAGTAAGCATATATGCTTCCTATATAAACAATCTGGCTTCAAAAGGAAGTCGGGGAATGATAAGTCCCAAAATAGAATGGTTCCCCGGCAAAGGCTTTTCGATGTATCTACTAAACTCTTCATCCATAAACAGTGTTACGGAAAACAGCTCTCTATATACAACATCCTACTTCGAGTTTGGAATAAGCAAATCTTTCAGATTTCAACAACCGCGCATAAAATTCTATAATTATCATGCCGTGTTCTACAAAGACTTAAACGGAAACCGAATGCAAGACGAAAATGAACCCGGTGTTGCCGATGTTCTGGCTGAAATAGAAAGAGCAAATCCCGAAGCAGATATTAAAAACAAAAACTACAACGGCGATTTTTTACCAAACCGGCTATATTCAAACGAGCACGGAGACATACGTTATGAAAACTTGGCAGAAGGCGAATATATTATAAAATTCATACCCAAAGGAAAACATGACAGACAATTCGATGCGGAAGAAAGCATAAAAAGGTTTAAAGCAACGAAAGACACCGTTATGCACATTCCCTTTGTTGAACGAAACAAATTATTCGGACAAATTACCCTGCACCGAACAAAACACTCCGCACTCGGAGAAATTCCGCTTGATAATATAAAAATTATTGTTGAAGGAAACGACAAAACCTATTCAACCTTAACCGACGAAACAGGCAGTTTTGAGATGTATATTCCGGTTTCCGACTATTATAAAGTAAAAGTAAGCAATATCTTTCAAGAGCATTTCACGCTCAGAAAAGAATCTTATATCGTAAAATTCAACGGCTACAAACAATTTGAACTCAGTTTTGACTTTGACGAAAAAGAACGACAAATTAACTTTGACGAAAATGACTTCCTCCTTTCCGACGATGATGAAGAAGACCTTGATGACATAAAAGTTATAAAACAAACAAATCTGCGCGGTGTAATCAAAGATGCAAACTCCTTATTGCCCTTGCATGCAACAGTTTCCATTATAAACAACAAAACAAATGAACTTATATCCGAAACAGCATCAAGTCGAAGAACCGGAGTTTACTTTACCTCTTTCTTTGCCGGCAACAGCCATACCATAAAAGCAGAAGCAAAAGGCTACTGGACATACTCGGATGAATTATACATAGACCAAGTTACGGCATTTAACAATATAAACAGAGATGTATTATTGAATAAAATCTATATTGATGAAGAAATAAAAACCGTAAACTTAAACTTCAAAGAGGAAAGTGCAGAACTTTCACTGCTTGCAGAAGCAGAATTAAACACCATTCTTCAAAAGTTATTTGCAAATCCTGATGTTATTATCGAAATCGGAGGACATGTGGACGATATGGAAGCTTTGACCCTTAACGGTATGGAACTCTCAAGAACACGTGCGGAAAATGTGGCAGACTACCTCTTTTCGAAAGGACTTTCCAAAAAAAGAGTAAAAATAAAAGCATGGGCAAACAGTAATTCAAAATCAAGAGAAGACGGAGCCGCCGGAAGAGCACAAAACAGAAGAGTTACATTTAATGTTATAGGCTTCTAAGCCGCATTTCGAAACTTTTGAAAAAATAAAACCAAAACGCTAACTTTTTTTAAACGGCGTAACCCTCACGCAAGGAATTAAAAAACCGAAGAAAAAATTAAAAGGTAAAAGTAGGGACACAATATATTGTGTCCCTACTTTTTGCAATTTCAAAGTTTTAGCAAATAGCAATTCCCCCCTTAGAAAAACGGGCGCAGGAGGATTGATATTTGTATTAGCGTTAAAAACCTTATTTTCTGTTCAAACCTTAGTAGAAATAACAGCTGAAAAATAAACCTTATTACCTTATTGCTAAAAGCTAAAAACGGATTAAACAAAGAGCACAAAGGCAAATTCCCTCTTGGAGAAGAGGGTGCAGGGAAATTGCTTTTGCAAAAGTCTTGAAATGCGGCTTAACTCTATAGTTTCAACCTTTCTTTAAAAGGCAAAAACGTCATAAAATCGGCATGATGCACGATATAGGCTTCGGTAGTTCGTTTTACCATATTTCCCTCGCCCGCATGGGTGGCAATGATATGGCAAACTGCCGCAGGCACTCCACATTCTTCTGCAATTGATACACCGGAAAAAGGATGTCTTAAATATTTGCCGTAAGTCCCTTGAACGGCTTTTCCGTTTTCGTCAAGTTCATATTCCAAGAGTTTTCCTACATCTGCCAATATTGCACCTGCAATCAGCACATCAAGGTTTACGGGCAATTCACCGTGATAAAATTTATTGATTTGATTGCCGGCATCTTTTGCAATATGCACCACGGACACTTTGTGCTCCATAAACGAAACTTTTGTCGGAACAAGCAACGTAAAAGGTATTCGCTTTAAATCGTCCGCACTCAACACACTGCGTTCCAAAGCAAGTTCCCAGGTTTTAGCTGTTGCCTTTCTTAATGTATCGTCTTTTATCCACGATAATTCTTCGCCCCAAAGTTCTTTTACTTCTGTTGTCATTTTTATATATTTTAAACTTCTGTTCTACAATAAAACTATAGTGAACAAAGATATATATTTTTTGGAAAATTCTACTTTCAGGCAGCAAATTTCTACCTCCCTCGCACTCTCTTGCCCGAAGTAAGTCATATAGTTGGGGCTTGGGTTTTGGGCAAAGGTTTTAGCCCCTAAAATTTGTTTTTTAGCAAATCAACACTAAAAACAAATAACTTAATTCATTCATAATTTTTAATTTAATATATTTGCCGCTTATTAAAACATATTTTTAAACCAATATAAATACTATAATGAAGAAGTTTCTTTTAATCATTCTGGCAGGTGCATTCACTTTTAGTCTGAATGCCCAAAAAGTGCCTGTGGACGCAAGCGTAAAAACAGGCGTGTTAAAAAACGGCTTGACCTATTATATCAAGCATAACAAAAAACCCGAGAAAAAAGTTGAAATGTACATGGTTCTTAATGCCGGCTCCATTTTGGAAGACGATGACCAACAAGGTTTGGCGCACTTTATGGAACACATGAATTTTAACGGAACAACGCATTTTCCGGATAATAAACTGGTTGATTTTTTGCAATCTATCGGGATTAAATTCGGGCAACATTTGAATGCCTACACCAGTTTCGACGAAACCGTATATATGCTGCCTGTTCCCTTAGATAAACCGGAGAACTTAGACCAAGGTTTATTGGTTTTGGAAGATTGGGCTTTTAATGCCACCCTGTCCGGCGAGCAAATCGACAAAGAACGCGGGGTTGTTTTGGAAGAATTACGATTGGGAATGGGTCCCGAGCAACGCATGAGAGACCGTTACTTCCCGAAATTATTCTATAAATCGCACTATGCAGAACGTTTGCCCATAGGCAAAAAGAAATTATTGGAAACATTCAGCTACGATAAAATCAGACGATTTCATAAAGATTGGTATCGACCCAATTTAACAGCCATTATCATTGTCGGAGACATTGATGTGAACAGCATGGAAAAGAAAATAATTGCAAACTTCGGCAAATATAAAAACCCGGCTAATCCCAGAGAACGCAAGACCTACAACTTACCCAACCACAAAGAAACATTAGTGGCAGTAGAAACAGACCCGGATGCGGCATTTTCAAGAGTTCAACTGATTTATAAAGCACCGGAAAATTTTAATCCGAAAAACACCATTCAAGAATACGATGATTATTTAGTTTCCCGCTTGTATTCAAACATGATGAACAGCCGAATACAAGAACTGATAAACTCCAACAAACCGCCTTTTACTTACGGTTCTGTTTCATACAGCACGATTTTACGCTCAAAACAAGGTTTAATGGCTTATGCCATGACCAAAGCCGGCGGACAACTTGACGCCTTAAAAGTGCTTATTCAAGAAATTGAAAGAGCCAAAAAATTCGGCTTTACGCAAGGCGAATTAGACAGAGCAAAAGCAAGCTTATTATCCGATTATGAAAAAAACTATAATGACAGAAATAAAACCGAAAGCAGAAGATATGTGAGAGAATATATCAACCACTTTTTGGAAAAAGAACCCATACCCGGCATTGAATGGGAATACAAGCATTTCAAAGAGGTTGCGCCAAGCATAAAATTAGACCGGTTAAATGCCTTTGCAAAAGCTAAAGTAAAGCCGGAAAACAGAGTTGTCATCATTACCGGACCGGCAAAAGAAGATGTCGGCTATCCGAGCGAAGCCGAAGTGGAAGCCTTGTTCAACGGTGCACTCACGGCAAACTTAAAGCCTTATGAGGACAAAGCAACAATTAAAAGTTTAGTGCCCTCTTTATCGGCAAAAGGAACAATAAAAAAAACGAAGACAGACAAAAAACTCGGTACTACCACCTGGACATTAAGCAACGGAGTGCAAGTTACTTATAAAAAAACGGATTTTAAAGACGATGAAATTTTATTTGAAGCCATAAGCCCGGGCGGTCGCTCCGTTTTATCCGACGAAGATGACCTTGCAAGTCATTTTGCATTTGAAGCCTTAGCCGATGCCGGTTTAAACAAATACAGCAAAACCGACATAAAAAAATATTTACAAGGAAAACAGGTTAATGTAAATTTGTCCATAGGCAATTTATCCGAAGGAATTAAAGGTTCCGCAAGTCCCAAAGACCTTGGAACCATGATGGAATTGATTTACGCATATTTTACCGGCTTAAACTACGACAAAGAAAGTTATGAAGCCTATAAAGAAAAACAATCCGGAGTTTTAGGCTCAATAATGTCAAATCCGCAATATTATTTTGCAAATGAATTGGCAAAATTTATCAATAAAGAAAATCCGCGATTTACCAACATTATTCCCATGAAAGAAGATTGGGAAAGAGTAAGTTACAAAAAAGCATACGATATTTATACAGAAAAACTTTCCGATGCCGATGACTTCCGGTTCTTCTTTGTGGGGAACATAGACGAAGCAAAATTAAAATCCTATGTGGAAAAATACATTGCCGTTTTGCCGGTTAAAGCATCATCGGAAATGTATAAATTCAACGGCTATAAACCGATAAAAGGCAAGCATTCGCCGATTATCAAAAAAGGCAAAGACCCCAAAAGCATGGTTACTATTTTGTATCACGGCGAAGCAAAATACAATGCCAAAGAAGCCCTTGCTTTAAGAGCTTTGGGCGAAATTGCCACCATTAAAGTCATTGAAAAATTACGCGAAGAGGAAAGCGGCATCTACGGAGGCGGCGCACAAGGAAGCATGGAAAAAATTCCGGTCGGCACATATCAATTTACACTTAGTTTCCCTTGCGGACCCGAAAATGTTAAAAGCCTAACTCAAAATGCCCTGGACGAATTGCAAAAATTAATCGACAAGGGTCCGGAAGCCAAAGATTTAGACAAATTCAAAAAAGGCGAAATCAATGATATGCACACCAATATAAAAACCAACAAGTTTTGGTTAAACAAATTGACCGATGCTTATCTGAAAAACGATAATAAATATGCCTTTTTAAAGTATGAACAAGCCGTAAACAAACTGACAACATCAGACATACAAAAAGTAGCAAAAAAATACCTTAAAGGAAACAGAATTATTGCCACTCTAATGCCTGAGGACGGTTGGGAAAGCAGCATAGAAAAAGAGACCTCAAAAGATGCCGGCAACATAAGCCCTCAAACCGTCATTGACAAATACATTAAAGCAACAGGCGGCAGAGCAAAACTCGAAAGCATAAAATCCGTGAGCATGGACAATACCTCCAAAGTAATGGGCATGAAAATAGAGGGCAAAGCAAAAATGAAAGAAAACCCGTATCGATTTTATGCTAAGCAAGAAGTAATGGGGCAAACAAGCGTTCAAGTTTTTGACGGAGAAAAAGGCTATATGATACAAAACGGAAAAAAAGATGAAATGCCTGCCAAAACAATTGCAAAGCTGAAAAACAAACGAATCTTTGAAGCCCTTAATTTAAAAGCCGAAGATTATTCAAAAGTAGAAATCTCCGAAATAGAGAAAAATACATATTACGTATTAAGCAAAGACGAAGAAAAAATGTATTTCAGCACTTCAACCGGTTTATTGTATAAATCGGTAAGCCCCGAAGCTGAAAGAATTATTTTGGAATATACAGAAGTGGACGGAATTAAGTTTCCTGCCAAAATGCAACAAAAAGCACAAGGCATGACCATTGAAATTAGCAACTCAAATATTCAATTTAACAAAAATGTAAGCGACAAAGATTTTATTGTTAAATAGTACAGTACCGGCAAGAAAACGACAAAGACAAGGCTTGCAAAGTTTTTAAAACCGAACTTTATCGTTAGAAGCTTCAAAATTGGAAGCCGAAAGCCGGAAAAAATTGCCCTCAGAGGATTTCAAAACCTCTGAGGGCTTTTCTTTAAGTCGCATTTTGAGACTTTTAAAAAAGTAAAACCAAATAGCTAACTTTTTACGATTTCATGGTTTTTGGCAACCGGCAAATTCCCTCTTGGAGAAAGGGGCGCAGGGATTGATTTGTAATTATGAATGGTGAATGATGAACGGCGTAGCCCTCACGCAAGTAATTAAAAGACCGAAGAAAAAATTAAAAGATAAAAGTAGGGATACAATATATTGTGTCCAATTTTTTGCAATTTCAAAGTTTTAGCAAATAGCAAATCCCCTCTTGGAGAAGAGGGTGTAGGGAGATTGATTTTTTGAAAACTTTAACTCGCATTATTATCGTCGATGCAACTTCGAGCTTATCAAGTCTTCGTAATGCGGGGTAAATAACGAATGGGTTCTGCCATAATAAACACAAGTGTTCACAAAAAAATAAACTCGGATTTTTCAACCCGAGTTTATTTTTATTTATATATGCTTCGTATTTTTATTAATCATCTAAATCTTCAAAACGAACATCCGTATAATCGGTTTCGCTCTTTTCTTTTTCATCAAAATATTCTGTTTTTTCAGGCATTTTGCCTGTTTCAACATATTCTATAACATCATCTAAAGCATCGGCAAATTTGTCAAAATCTTCTTTATACAGAAAAATTTTGTGTTTTTCAACTTTATAGCTGCCGTCTTCGTTATAACGACGTTTCCGTTCCGTAACGGTAATATATTTTTCGCCGTTTTTTGTTTCTTTTACATCAAAATAATATGTGCGCTTTCCGGCTCTTACAGAGCTTGTAAAAACATTTTCTCTAAAATTTGTTGAATCATCATGCATTCCTCTTTCCATTTTGATTATAAATTTCGTTAATAACAAATAATTCTTCCTTATGCAAAATTATATATTTTTATTATATATAAAATTTTTGCCCTTATTTTTTTATTTTTACACGGTTTTATTTTATTTATTAAAAGTGATATTATACATTTGTTCAATATATCCGTAAGTTTATATCTATGCCTAAAAAGAATATTCAATTTTTATATAAAGTTGCCATGTTTTTGGCCGCAGCTTTAATAACGGTTTTTTTTATCCCTAAGAGTAATATATTTAAATATGAATTCAGAAAAGGAGAACCCTGGAAACATGAAAGTTTAATTGCCGAGTTTGATTTTCCCGTATATAAAACAGACGAGCGAATTCGATTTGAAAAAGACAGTATCTTAAAAAATGCAAAGCCTTATTATGCTCTAAACCCTGCTGTTGCTGAAAAGGTGCTTACTGAAGCAAAAAACGATTTGGAAAATTTGTTTGGCAATTTGGAATATCCCAAAAAACAACAAAAAGAATTGATCCGCTTTAAGGAGCAGTTTATTGCCGGTTTTATTGAAAATTTACATAAAATTTACTCAAAAGGAATAATTCAACCTTTTCCGAAAGCATTTAATTCGGGAAAAAAGATTTCAGAGATTTATGTTCTCGAAAATAAAATTGCCGGAATAAAGACCTTTAAAACCTATTTATCCTCAAAAGATGCTTATAATTTGATGTATGAGTGGATGAGCCAAAGCAAAGACAAAAGCCCGGTGCCGATACCGGATATTGTGCTCTCGAAATATATTAAATACAATATAATTTTCAAACCGGAACTTTCCGAAAAAGCCAAAGAACGTTTACTAAACGACCTTTCTCCCGTAAGGGGAATGATACAAGCCGGCGAACGAATTATTTATCGGGGGCAACTGATTGATGATGATAAATACCGGATTTTATTATCCTTAAAAAAAGAATATATATCCGAACAAAATTCCTCGCAAGACAGTTTAATTGTTTTTGCCGGACATTTCTTTCTTATAGGCACCATACTCGCCATTTTGTTTTTGAACCTGTTTTTATACAATCGTTCTATTTACGAAAGCAACCGAAAATTGCTGTACTTCGTCAGCCTGACGGTCATCTTTGTGCTTATATCCGCAATAACGGAAGCAAGCAAAGGTATAAATGTTTATATGGTACCGGTTATTGTATTGCCCTTAATGACCGCCACATTCTACAAACCCCGAACCGCCTTGTTGCATCATACGGCAACCATTATGATTATCGGTTATATTGCCGCAAACGGTTTTGAATACCTGCTCATTCAATTTATTACGGGATTTGTCGCAGTGGCAAGTTTGAGCCGTTTATATCGCCGAAGTCAGATATTGTGGACGGCACTACTGATTTTCATTACATACCTGCTTTTATATCTTGCCATTACGGTTGTGCGAGAGGGCGATATTTCAAAATTCGACACAAACTATTTTATTTGGTTTGCTTCCAGCAGCATTTTATTGCTCATTGCATACCCCTTAATTTATTTATTTGAACGAATTTTCGGCTTTTTATCCGATGTTACTTTGATAGAATTAGCCGACACCAACAGACCCTTATTGAAAATGCTCTCGGAAAAAGCACCCGGAACATTCCAGCACACTGTTCAAGTTGCCAATATATCCGAAGAAGCGGCGCGCGAAATAGGAGCAAATGCGCTTTTAGTACGTGTCGGTGCCTTATATCACGATTTGGGAAAAATGAACAATCCCTCTTTCTTCATAGAAAACCAACATGGCGAAAATCCGCATGAAAAAATAGACCCTCTGAAAAGCGCAAAAATTATAAAAAAACATGTTGACGACGGCATTAAAATTGCCGCAAAATACAGGTTGCCGAAAGAAGTTGCCGATTTTATCCCATCGCATCACGGCACCGGCAAAATAATGTATTTTTTGCATAAATACAAAGAGATGCACCCGGGCGAAAAAATAGACGAAAATTTATTCAAATACAACGGAAAATTACCCTATTCAAAAGAAACCGCAATTGTGATGATTGTTGATTCGGTTGAAGCCGCGTCAAGGTCATTGAAAGAATATACCGAAGAACACATCGATAATTTGGTCGAGCAAATTGTGCAATCTAAAATAGACAATCATTTGCTCATTGAGGCAGACATCACTTTTGCCGAAATTAACAAGGTGAAAAAAGTTTTAAAAACAAAATTGAAAAATATTTATCATACACGTGTTGAATACCCCAAAGATGAAGACTAAAATTTTTATTTGAAATAACAAATAAAGTATTTTTTCGTTATAAAATAAGGCTATGAAACATATACCTTTAAGTCTAATTGCAATCATTTGGTCAGCTGTTTTTGTTTTTGCGCAAGAAAACGGTTCAAATAAGAACAGTATAAAATACACGCCTGCATTTAAGTTTACCGACGGAATTTTCTTAAACTTTCAAGAAGTAAAAGACAATAATCCTATTCCAAAGTCGCAAATTCTTACAGAAATTAATTACAACAGCTTCGATTTTTATGACAAATTATTTGAAAACGAATACATTACAATATATGACAATCTTGGGATAAAAAAAGAAGTTGATACAAGAACAATATGGGGCTTCAGCAATAAAGGCATTATATACATAAACATAAACGACGAATTTAACAGGATTCCCGTTTTCGGAAGCATCAGCCATTTTATTGCCAACAAAACCGTTATAGACTACAATCCCTATATGTATGGCAATACACATTATTATTATAGCGATCCCTACAACGAAAAAACGGTTATGATGCAATATTTGCTGGATTTTGAAACAGGCAAAATATATGATTTTACTTCGGGTTCCGTTAAGAAAATTATCAGTAAAGATCTAGAACTTTATGAAGAATATACAAAACTAAGCAAACGCAAACAGAAAAAATTAATGTTTTTGTATGTACGAAAATACAATGAGAAACATCCCATATATTTTCCGAAAAAATAAATATCTGAATTAAAAACTCTAAATTAAAACAATACAAATTATGATTAAAAGAACCATTATTTTAACGCTGACAATTTTTTGTTTTTCGAGTAATATTTTTGCTCAACAAATACTCCCTACCGAAAAACAAGTAAATACATTTTTAAACTCGCGAACCTATTTTGTCTATGACAATAATATTTTCGGAATGTATAACAATGCCATCAAAGAAGCCGCAAAAAAACATTGGAAAATTACGGATTTTGATTTCATTAACAAAGATGCTTTTAAGAAAAAGAAAAATGTTGCCACCGCATCTATGATTATTCAAACCGAATCGCATTTTGACGGACAAGAAGAGTTCGGTACTTTTTCATCCTTAAGCCTTTTGCTCGGAAAACCCGGCGGCACCGTCAATTCAATGCCGGATATTATCACCCTGCCTTTGGCATACAGCGATGTCGATTATGATAGCTATTATTATAAACTTGGTTTAGCTTTGCTCTTTATGCAAAACCATGTGGAATGGCTTAAAAATCATCCGCATGTGGAAGATAAAGCTTTGTTAAATCATTATAAAAAAAGTAAAATCAGCACAAAAAACAAAACCTTATGGCTGCTTAAAAATGAAATGGCTGAAGATGTGAATAGTCTTAACGAAATAAAGCAAGTCTATGACGGTGCGGTGAAATTTGTAACAAAAGAAGATATTGAAAAAGCCGTGAACAATAAAAATAAAGATGTCGTAATACTGCATTTGGTCGCTCCGTCCAGAAACATTAAAGGTTCTGTAGTAACAAAAATGATTTTGGGTGTTGCAGATGCAAACATACATTATTTTGATTACCACAGGGTTAAAGGCAAAAGAAAACCCGCTAAATTCTTAAAATCGGATTTCCAAGCCTTAAATAAACTGTAAGGAATAAATATTTGTTAGCCGTCGTTAACAATAAGATGTAATATGAAAGTAATAAATATATTTTTAATCATTTTGTTTGGGCAGATTTGTTACGGACAGAATACTAATACAGGAGGTAAAATGGAACATTCAGAAAGATACCAA
>PDWI01007439.1_pt1 | contig 13294 bp, 13 predicted proteins | sample 1430891 | NCBI WGS metagenome assembly PDWI01 (sample SAMN01162508, study PRJNA174530) | Oral metagenome, whole genome shotgun sequencing project. | biome: Marine environment; feature: Marine mammal; material: Swab sample of the gingival sulcus; isolation source: swab sample of gingival sulcus... | reverse complement strand
GGCACTGCTGCTTACCACCACCCTGTTCCGCCTCTCGCTCAATGTCGCTTCCACCCGCCTGATTCTGCTGCATGGCGATGAAGGCCCTTCTGCCGCCGGCTCGGTTATCCAGTCGTTCGGACAGTTTGTTGTCGGCGGTAACTATGTGGTCGGGATTGTTATCTTTGTTATTCTTGTCTTGATCAACTTTATGGTCATCACCAGGGGTGCCGGCCGGGTTGCGGAAGTTGCCGCCCGTTTTACCCTTGACGCAATGCCGGGAAAACAGATGGCAATTGATGCCGACCTCAATGCCGGTCTGATCGACGAACAGGAAGCCCGCCAGAGAAGGGACACTGTCGCTGAGGAAGCGGCCTTTCACGGGGCGATGGACGGCGCGTCGAAATTCGTTCAGGGAGACGCCATCGCCGCTATCATTATTACCCTGGTAAACATCGGTGCCGGCTTTATCATCGGTGTCGCGCAAAAAGGGATGCCGGCAGCAGAGGCCGCTGCCAACTATACAGTTCTTACCGTCGGCGATGGCCTGGTCGGACAGATTCCGGCGCTTATCATCTCTACCGCTGCCGGTATGCTGGTAACCCGCGCCACCGGCGACAAGGATTTCGGTGCCGATCTGAAAAATCAGTTCTCCCGGTTCTCGATAGCGCTATGGGTGGTCTCCGGAATTCTCGCTCTTTTTGCCGTTATTCCCGGCCTGCCTTTCCTCCCTTTTCTGCTGCTGGCAATTGGTATCGGCTTTATCGCTTACCGGCTCACCCAGAGCGAAAAGCTGGAGCGCAGGGAGGCACTTGAGCATCTTCCCCAGACCGAGGAAGCACAGGAGAGAGATGAAGAGAATTATGAAGAGATGCTGCATGTGGAGCTGCTGCAACTGGAGGTGGGCTATGGCCTTATCCCCTTTGTTGACGCTAATCAGGACGGTGAGCTGCTCACCCGTATCCAGTCAATGCGCAAGCAGTTTGCACTAAGCAACGGCTTTATTGTTCCGGCAGTGCATATCAGGGATAATCTACAGCTTGCTCCCAATCAGTACAGCCTCTCGCTGAAAGGGGTGAAGATCGCCACTGCCGAGATTATCCCCGACCATTTTATGGCAATGGACCCCGGCATCGCAACAGAGAAAATCAAGGGTATTGATACGGTTGAGCCCGCCTTCGGCCTGCCGGCAATATGGATCAGCAGCGACAAGCGGGATCGGGCGCAGATCGCCGGCTATACCGTGGTCGACTGTACCACCGTCATGGCGACTCATATCAGCGAAGTGATCAAACAGCATGCCCATGAACTGCTCGGCCGCCAGGAGGTGCAGGGCCTGATTGACAATCTTGCCAAATACTATCCCAAACTGGTTGAGGAGCTGGTGCCGGACGTACTGAATCTGGGCATGATCATGAAGGTCCTGCAGAACCTGATGAAAGAGGGGGTCTCCATCCGCGATCTGCGCACTATCCTTGAGACAATGGCAGATTACGCCCCTGGCACAAAGGATGCGGATGTCATTACCGAATATGTGCGCTATGCCCTGTCGCGAACCATCAGTAACGAACTGGCGATAGATGGTACCATCCCGGTTATCACTCTGGCACATCCGGCAGAGGAGGCTATCCGCAACTCCATCCAGCATAAGGATTCCGGCAGCTTCCTGACTCTTAACCCGGAGATCGCCAAACGCATTCTTGATGGCATCGGCGCCATCCTCTCCACCGCGAATTTTGGTGGCAACAATCGGCCCGCGCTGCTTGCCGCGCCACAGATTCGCCCCTATGTAAGAAGCTTAACAGAGCGCTACTTTCCGGCGCTTGCTATCATCTCTCATAATGAGGTGAGCCCGGATCTTAAAATTCAATCTCTTGGAACGGTGAGCCTTGATGCAAGTTAGAGTTTTTGAATCACAGGATATGACCAGCGGACTTCAGCAAATTCGCCACGAAATGGGGCCGGAAGCCCTGATTCTCTCTACGAGGACAGTGCCCGGCAGCGGCTTTGGCATGAAGGGCAAACCGATGCTGGAGATCACCGCGGCAATTGATGACCTGCCGGTGCGCCAAGGTATTTCCCCGGGAATGGAGGTATCCGCCAATGGCGGGTATCCGGCAGCATCTTCAGCCATTTTGCGTGATATCAATCCCAAAGGCAGAGGCTTCAGACAGGTGATAGACGACAACCTTGACGACCTGCTTCACCCCTCTGCCGTTGTCGATAGTGCGGGCAAACCCATTTTTTCCGATGCGATCAGACAACAGAAGAAAAAAACGGCCGTCACAGAAAAAAAAGAGAAAAGTAACAGCGAACTCCATCACGAAGTGCGCGAACTGCGGAACCTGATCAATGGGCTGTCCAGCCAGCTGCAGGAGGCATTTACCCGCAAAACACCGCAAAAGCAACCGCAGGAGATTGCCGCGGCCTTCAAGAAGAGACATATAACAGCTCCCCCCCGGAAAGATTCGCTGCTGCACCGACTGCTTGACCGGGGTATCGAGCCGGAGACAGCGAGAACCCTGGCAAATTTTCTCCGGGAAAACTACAGTAAGGAGGAACTGCTCGACGACGAGGAAGCTACGGCAAGGCTGGTGGAGATCATGCAAAATCTGATTGAAGTTGCGCCGCCGCAGTTTAACACCGGTGGCAAGCAGCAGAGGATTGCTTTCGTCGGCCCTACCGGAGTAGGGAAAACGACCACCCTGGCCAAGGTCTGCGCCCACTATCTGGCAACAAAATCGAAATCTGTTGCCCTTATAACCATTGACACATACCGTATTGCTGCGGTAGAACAGTTAAAAATATACGGCGAGATTATGGGACTACCGGTCGACGTTGTCTTTACACCGCAGCAGATGGAACAGGCGCTGCACCGCCATCAGGACAAGGAGCTGGTGTTGATTGACACCGCTGGCCGCAGCCCCCGTGACCCTTATAATATCGATGAACTCGCCGCCTTTCTTAAACCGGAAATGGATATTGCCAGCCACCTCGTCCTCTCCGCGGCAACAAGAGAGGAGGAGCTTATGCGTACCATCGATGAGTTTCGCCAACTGAGGCTGGCACGGACTGTTTTCACAAAACTTGACGAATGCTTTACTCTGGGTGTATTATTGAACGTTCAGTTGCAGAATCCGGCACCGCTCTCCTGGCTGGCCAATGGCCAGAGAGTGCCGGAAGATCTGCTGCGTATCCCGGCAAAAAAAGTGGCTGAACTTATTATGATGGACCAAACAGCAGCGGCATGAAAAACACCATTACCCCCGTGCAGGATCAGGCCGATGGTCTGCGTGCACAGAGCAGTGATATCCAGCAGGACAACCGGCCGACGGCGGTATATGCGATCACCAGCGGCAAGGGAGGAGTGGGCAAGACAGCGCTGGTGGCCAATCTTGCCTATCAGCTGGCGGAAACCGGCAAGAGCGTGCTCATTGTTGATGCGGATCTGGGTCTTGCCAATGTTGATATCGTCTTTGGCCTGTCGCCCAGATATACCATGAACCATTTTTTTTCGGGCGAACAGCCGCTGGCAAAAGTGATGATTGAAGGGCCTCTGGGAATAAAGATCCTGCCGGCCGGCTCCGGGCAGCAGAACTTTATCCATCTTGACAGCCGGCAAAAGATGCAGCTGCTGGACGGGCTCGACTCCCTGCACCACCATTTTGATTATGTTCTTATTGATACCGAGGCGGGAATTTCGGAAAATGTAACCTATTTCAACACCGCGGCACAGGAGATTCTGGTTGTTACCACACCCGATCCTACCGCCCTTACTGATGCCTATGCGGTAATGAAGCTGCTTTCTACCAGATATCATGAAAAAAAGTTCAACCTCGTTGTCAACCAGATCCACAGTGAGGATGAGGCCCTTGATGTTTACCGTAAACTGACTATGGTTGCCAACAGATATCTCAATATCTCCATTGACTATATCGGCTCTGTTCCTGCAGACAGGCAGATGGGAGAGGCGATCAGAAGACAGAAGGTTATCAGCGAGCTCTGTCCCTCTTCACCAATCAGCACCGCCTTTCAACGAATCGCCCGACGGATATGCGTTGAACCGGTACAGAGCAAGCCTAAGGGAAGTTTGCAGTTTTTCTGGAAAAAACTCCTGCGTGAAAACGAATAGAGGACATTCGTCAATGCTCTACAATCCCCCCTTGCCAGAGTCCAATATCTCCGCAATGATTGAGGAGAATCTCTACCTTGTCGATATTCTTGTCGCCCGCATGACCACCCAGGTGCCCTCCTTTATGAACAAAGATGATATGCGCAGTGCCGGCATGGAGGGGCTGTTTGACGCCGCCAACCGTTTTGATCCGGAAAAGAACATCCAGTTCAAGACCTTTGCCGAACACCGCATCAGGGGCGCTATCTATGACGAGATGCGCAAACTGGACTGGTTCTCCCGTGGTATGCGGGAAAAACAGAGCCGCATTGCCAGTGCTATCAAGGACCTGGAGATTAAACTGGCCAGAGATCCGGACGAGCAGGAGGTCGCGATGGCGATGGGGATCTCTCTGGAAGAGTACCAGGCAATGCTGGCAGAGGTGAGTCATCTTGGTTGCGTCAGTTTAAATGAAACTCTCGACTCCAGCCATGAGGGCTCAACCTTTCTTGATGCCCTGGCAGATGACAGGGACGGTCGCGAGCCTGGCAGCAGACTCGATAACCAGCAGGTAACCGCCAAAATTGCCGAAGTGCTGGAGAGTCTGAAGGAGAAAGAGCGGCTGGTGATCGCCCTTTACTACTATGAGGAGTTGACCCAGAAGGAGATCGCCGAGGTGCTCTCTCTCTCTGAAGGCCGGGTATCGCAGATTCACAGTCAGGCGCTTATTAAACTGAGAAACAGACTTGAACCCCGCTTAAATTAGGAGCTCACCGTGGATGTCGTCCCGTTTATCGTACCGCTGCTGCTGCTCTGCCCCGTTTTGTTCCTCACCATCCTTGTGCTGCTGCGCGACAGAAGGAAAAAAACGATTCTGCTCAAACAGAAACAGCGCGAGCTCCACCATATGGAACAACAGTTTGCCATCCTGCTGGAGCGTCACAAGGAGCTGCAGAAGTTTCGCAACAGCATGGGTGAGGCAGAGATAACCACCCGGTTGCAAACACCGCGTCTTGCTGCCAGCCCCACCGCAACCAATCCCCACCTTAACGAAAAATACCGCCTTATTCTCACCCTGGCTGAAAAGAAGATGGAGTGCGCAGAGATTGCCGCCACCCTGTCTCTTTCGACCGAAGAAGTTGCCCAGGTTCTCGCCCTCTCCGCACTCAATAAATCCTGACCTTGATCACCTCTGGAACGCATTTTGCATAAACTGTACACAGGAGAGATACCATCTCCCTGTCGGTTATTGGTATAACCTCTCTTAAGCAGAGGGGAAACAGTACAGGAAAATACAATGAGTTCAGGAAAATACGCAGCCCTTTCCGGTGCAATCTCAAGAGAGCAGGCGATTGCGAATATCTCCAATAATCTCGCTAACGTAAACACTTCAGGCTATAAGAGGTCCCAGGTGAGTTTTGAGTCGATCCTGCGGGGAACACAGCAGATTGACCAGGCAGAAAATATCAACTATGGCCGGGTATATACCAACTATACCGATTTTTCCCAGGGCACCTTGCGGCAGACAGAAGACCCGTTAAATATTGCCATTGCCGGCAGGGGTTTTCTCAAGGTTCGGGGCAAGGAGGGCATTCTCTATACCAGACGGGGAGATCTCGCCGTTACCAGTGACGGAACCTTGACAACAACCAGCGGCCTGCCGGTGCTCAGTGATTCCGGCACCCCCATCATCCTGCCCGATACCGATATAAAAGAGGTAAATATAGGAGAAGATGGAACTATTTCGGTTATCGACAGAGACAACAGCAAGATTTCAGCAGGAAAGATCGCAGTAGTTGACGTGGCGGACAGGGAACAGTTGCGTCATGTTTCCGACACGACTTACAGGCTGGAGAACCCCACCATCGAGATTGAAGCGGCAGATTTCCGCGTTATTCAGGGGAGCCTGGAACTCTCCAATGTAAACACTGCCGCCGAACTGGCAAAAATGATCGACTACCACCGTACCTTCGATACCTACCAGAAGGTGATCAGGGCCTACTCGACCATTGCCGAAAAAGAGGAGGAACTGGGGACACTTAACGGTTAACCGGCAGGACTGGTAGATAGTCTGCGGCCATAACGAAAAAAGAGAGGAAAAGATGATCAGATCACTATGGACCGGCACATCCGGCATGAATACCCAACAGTTGAATATGGACGTTATCGCCAACAATCTGGCAAACGTCAACACCACCGGATTTAAAAAGAGTCGGGCCGATTTTCAGGATCTGCTCTACCAGACATTAAAGGTTCCCGGCTCCACCACCTCCAGCGATACCGAATCACCCACCGGTATCCAGGTGGGACTTGGCTCAAAACCGGCGGCGGTAAGCAAGATTTTCACCCAGGGAGATCTTATTCTCACCGAAAATGAGCTTGATATTGCCATCGAAGGCAAGGGGTTTCTGCAGGTACAACTCCCCGATGGCGAGATTGCCTATACCAGGGCCGGTGCGTTAAAACGCGACAGCAAGGGGAGGATCACCACTTCGGAAGGTTATCTGCTGGTGCCCAATATAACCATCCCGGACGGGGCGACAGATCTTACCATCAACAAGAGAGGCGGGGTAAGTGTTACCCTCAATAACGCGACCGAATCGACCGAACTCGGCGTCATCCAGCTGGCAACATTTACCAACAACTCAGGGCTGTTTGCAATGGGGCAGAATATGTACCGGCAGACCCCCTCTTCAGGTCCGGCGATGCTCGGCACCCCCGGTACCGATGGTTACGGCACCCTGCTCCAGACCTATCTGGAAGGCTCGAATGTCAATATTGTCGAAGAGATAGCCAATATGATCACCTCGCAGCGAGCGTACGAAATCAATTCAAAATCGATCTCCACCTCCGACAGTATGATGAAAACCACCAACCAACTGGCAGGCTAATGACTATCTATAAAAAACCTGTATATTTTCTCTCTCTTGCTCTGCTCGCATTCTGGGTCCTTCCGGCATTCGCGGCACCCCTGCAGTGTCTTTTCCAGAAAAGTGCAACGGTGGAAAATGATGTTATCCGACTGGGAGATATCGTCCGTTTCAGTGAGGAAAACGACACAACAAAGGCACTGGCAGCGATCATTGTCTGCGATGCGCCGATGCCCGGTGAACGTTTACTGCTGCGCTCGGTAAAGGTGCGCAACAGTATGCTGCGCAACCATACAATTCCGCGGGGAACCCAGTGGCGGGGCTCCGGCACCGTCTCGGTACTGCGCAGGGGACAAAAGCTGGAGAGCGCGCAGATCCTCGGCTATATCAACCGCTATATCGACGAAAACAGTAGCCATCTCGCGCCGGCAAAAATCCGTTTTCTGCCAAAAGAGACACCAGCACCTCTTGCCCTGCCCACCGGCGAGATAAGCTGTGAAGTACTGCCGTCCCGCCCCGGACTGCTGCTGAGCAGCCGCTTCTCCCTTATTTTTCGGATTGGCGGCAGAACCGTCAAGAATATCTCGTTGCGCGGCAAGGTTGAGGCCATCGCACCGGTTGCCATTGCCCGCAAAAATCTACAACGGGGCGAAGAAATCACCCCTGCCGATATCACCTTCAATGACCTTGATATCTCCCGTATCGCCGACGCAATCACCAGCAAGGAGGCGTTCCTTGGCAAAAAGTTGCGCTCTTCGCTGCGTGCCGGTCAGCCATTGCGGGCGGCCATGCTGGCGACGATCCCTGTTATCGTAAAAGGCGATCCGGTAAAGATCACCATCCGTTCCGGAAGTATGCTGCTGACTGCAACCGGCCTCGCGCTGACCGACGGGGTCAATAACCAGACAATCCGGGTACGCAACAGCAATTCCAACAAGGTTCTGCGTGCCCAGGTGACAGGGCCGGGAACAGTAGAGATAAAAATATAATGTAACCACTCATGGCTACCGGTAAAAAGGTGACACAATGAAAAACAGCACAATCATTCTCGGCCCTCTTTTTCTTGCCGTTCTCGCTGGCGGTTGTGCGGCAGAGGTGCAGCAACTCGTCGAACGGGAACCTCTGGAGGAGATAAAGCCCGATATCCCTGAAGCGCCGGCCGACGGCAGCCTCTGGGTCAGCAATGCCGGTTCGCTGTTTAACGACCAGACAGCTCATCAAATCGGCGATATTGTCACCGTCATTATCTCGGAGCAGGCGAGCGCGTCAAAACAGGCGACCACCAATACCGGCAGGAACAGCGATATGTCTGCGTCAATCCCCACATTTTTCGGCGTCGAGGCCTCCAGGTATTTTACCAAGCAAAGGAATCCGATCACACCAAGCAATCTGGTAAATGCAGGATTCTCCAATAAGTTTGCCGGCAACGGTTCCACCTCCCGCACCGAAAATCTGACGGCATCGCTCACCACCCAGGTGATCGATACCTATCCGAACGGACAGCTGAAAATCCGCGGCGGCAAGGAGGTGATGGTCAACAACGAAGTGCAGGTTATCTACCTGACCGGCATAATCCGTCCGCAGGATATCAGCGCCGACAATACCATCGGCTCATCGCAGATACTTAACGCCCGGATCAGCTATACCGGCAAAGGACCGATAAGCGACAAGCAGAAACCCGGCTGGGCAATGAGAATACTGGATAATCTCTGGCCGTTCTGATCTGTTTTTCAAAAAAGGATACAACCATGCGACAGGCTCTCAGAAAATTCATCCCGTTTTGTCATACACTCTTGCTGGCGATGCTCTTTATCCTTGTTCCGCAACAGTTGGCGGCGGCAAGGATAAAGGATATCGCCCGCCTTCATGGAGTGCGTACCAATCAACTTATCGGCTATGGCCTGGTAACCGGCCTTGGCGGGACCGGGGATGATATAGAGAAATCCGGTTTTACCAAACAGGCGGTCAGCAATATGCTCTCCCGCCAGGGCGTAAATATGACCGGCACTGCGTTTGCCGATCTCGACACCAAAAATATTGCCGCCGTTATGGTAACGGCCACCCTGCCACCCTTTGCCAAGACAGGCGCCACCCTCGACGTGCAGGTGTCATCACTGGGTGATGCCACCAGTCTTGCCGGCGGCACCCTGCTGATGACACCGCTTAAGGCCCCGGACGGGAAAATCTACGCCGTAGCCCAGGGCCCCCTCACCCTTGGCGCCTTCGCCTATGGCGGGAGAACGGCCAGGATACAGCAAAACCACCTTACCGCCGGACGTATCGCCAACGGAGCGTTGGTGGAAAAAGAGGTGCCGATGACTGTGGGTAAGGATGGCCTGCTTAAATACCAGCTTACCGACTCCGACTTTACGACCGCCTCCCATATCGTCCAGGCTATCAACACCAGATTTGGCAGGGATACCGCATGGGCAGACCCGCAGGGGATGGTCAATGTGCTGATACCGGAGGCGCTGCGAACAAATGTGATCAGCTTTATCGCCACGGTGGAAACCCTGCCGGTGGAAGTGGATACTCCGGCAAAAATTGTCGTCAACGAACGGACCGGCACCATCGTTATGGGCAAGGATGTACGCCTGTCAACGGTTGCAGTCTCCCATGGCAACCTCTCCCTTATTATCGCAGAAGACCTGCAGGTCTCTCAGCCTGCCCCCTTCAGCCAGGGGCAGACAACAGTTGTCCCCAATACCAGTATTTCAGTACAGCAGGAGCAGGGAAAACTTATGGTCCTCAATATGAAAAAAGGGATCTCCATCGGTGAGATTGCCAATGCCCTCAACGCCATCGGCGCCACCCCGCGGGATCTGATTGCCATCTTTCAGGCGATCAAGGCGTCGGGTTCCCTGCATGGCGAGCTTGTTATCCTGTAGGAGGCAGGAATAGTTATGGATTTCAGAGTTGATCCCAGAACAGTTTTTTCCGCCGGTACAGCTCCGACGACCAGCGAGATAAAAAGCAGACAACTTGCAAAGCTGAAAGAGAGTACCAAAGAGCTTGAGGTGACATTTATAAATGAGATGGTCAAGGCGATGCGCAAGAGTGTACCGGAAGGTGAACTGTTCAAAAAAAACAGCGCCGAAAAGATGTTTGAAGAGATGCAGGACAAGGAGCTCAGTCGGGCGATGAGCAACAACCATAATTTCGGGCTGGCAACTGCCATGTATCGACAGATGGCGCCCCTGGTGGAGAACAGGGTCTATGCCGCAAAAGAGAGTCTGCACCCTGATGAAGCGGCAGTAAAACCATAAGGCCAAAGCACCCTTCCTCCCCCTCTCCTGCTGCTCACCTTCAGTTCCGGCCGATCATCATTTCCTGTACAGGACAACAAAAAATCATACCCGGCCAAAGATAATAACCCGGAAGTAAGCAGCAGAAATATTTCTCTTCTCTCTTTCCATATTTCTGCTATAATTCACAGATAGCAGATCCTTCAGGAGTCCTTACCAATGTTTTTTTGAGATACCCCCCTCTTTTTTTATTAAAGATCTCCTCCTGAATGCCGAAAAGGAAAACAAGAAGTGGAACAACGGCTGAACAGTCGTGAGTAAAAAGCAAAGGTGTACAAAATGAGTATCAACTATATTGGTTCAGGCGGGCTGGCTCAGCTCAGCAATCTTAAAACAGCCGGCATGGAAAATGTCAGGAAAAATGAAGAGATTGAAAATGCTGATTTTCCGTCCATGGTCGAAAAAACAGAACAGGTCAGTGAGATAGAAAATACAGTATTGACACAACGGGCAGAAAGGGTAGCGGCTATCAAGGAACAGGTGGAAGCGGGACTATACAAGCCGGACTCAGAGCAGGTGGCGAAATCTTTGGCGAACTTCCTGCTGGATAGTGAATAGAATGGCCGACACAAACCGTAAGACGCTGAATACCCTGCTTGATCTTATTCTCGAAGAACGGCGCTGTGCCGTTACTCTTGATAATGAAGGATTGATCGCCGTAAGTGAAAAAAAAGAGGCGCTCCTCCTCTTGATGGCCGGAATGACCCGGCTCAATGAGGCCGACAAGCCTCTGGCGGCACGTATCCGTGAGGAGAACCGACAAAACGCGTATCTGCTGAAATCGGCGCTCGACTGGATACAGGAGACGATGGCCTTTTTCGGCCAGAAGGCTGTGCCTGCCACATATAGTGCTGGCGCTTACGCGGTAAACACTCATACTAACGGACGCCTTCTTTCCGGGTCGATATAAGAGGCAGAAAAATGGCTGGAATCCTTGGAGCGTTAAATGCAGGGAAAACTGCGTTGCAGGCCAATCAGGTCGGACTGGAGGTTACCGGCAATAATGTTGCCAACGTTAACACTCCAGGGTACTCCAGGCAGCAGATTGTTTACAGCAATGTTCCCACTTTCAGCCAGAAAGGTTTTTTTATCGGGCAGGGCGTCCGCGTCTCCGCTGTTCAGCGTGAACACGATCAATTCCTTGAGAACCAGCTGATAACCAGGACCGCTGAATATGGCTTTGAAAAAGCACAAGGTAATACCCTTTCCGAACTGGAGCGGATTTTCTCCATTGACGATGATAACCTCTCCGCTGATATCGGCAGTTTTTTCGAGTCGGTACAGAAACTGGCCAACAACCCTGGTGACAGGGTAATGCGTAGTACTGTACTGCACAAGGGGCAGAACCTTTGTACAAGATTTAACCACACCGCGGATGAACTGAACAGTCTGCAGGATAATCTGAGCAAATCCATTACCGCCAAAATTGAAGGCATTAACAGTAATCTTAAAAAAATAGCGGAGCTCAATGGCCGTATTCAGACCATTGAGGTAACAGGTCAATCCGCCAATGCCCAGCGGGATAAACAGGAGGCGCTTATCAGGGAGATCGCCCGGGAGACGGGAGCGGGGATTGTCTCCTCAAAAAAAGGGATGCTCTCGCTCCACCTTCCCGGCGGGCTCCCTCTCGTTCAGGGAACCTCCGCAGCAAAGCTTGGCTATAGGTCTGCCGGCTCAAGTCTTACTCTTGCCATTGATATGGAAGGAGATGTAAGGAAACTGGCAATAGCCGGGATCGGCGGTGAAATCAGGGGACTGCTCAACCTCCGCGAAGAGATGATCCCTGAAGTCAGGGACAGTCTTGACCGACTCGCCTATGATATAACCCAGACATTTAATACACAGCACGCTCTGGGTGTGGATCTTCAGGGTGATACCGGGGGAAACTTCTTTACCGCGCCGCCCAATACCGGGCAGCTTGCCCACCCTTCCCGCCCTGAATATCATGATACGGCGCGGACCATGTCTGTTGCCATTACCGATGGCAACAGGATTGCAGCGGGAAACACATCAGCTCCGGGTGATAATGAAAACGCCCTTGCCCTTGCCGATATTTATGACAAAAAAATCGGAGAGGTTACCTTTGCCACCCAATACGGGAAGATAGCCAGTACCATAGGGGTTGCAAAAAACAGAAACGAGATCTCGGTAAACGGCGCAGAAGCGGCCATGGTACAGTTACAAAACCTCAGGGACAGTGCCAGCGCAGTCTCTCTTGATGAAGAGATGGTAAATCTGATCCAGTTTCAGAGAAGCTTTCAATCTTCCGCCAAATTCCTCTCCACCGTTGATGAGATGATGGAGACCCTGATTAATCTGAGATGAACCGGCAAGGCCGGACAGATAGCCTTCTGCGATAACAGAGAACAAGGCCCAGAACGTCGGGACACGCCGCTCTTTATCAGGTTTTCAATATATAAAAGGCCATACCATGAGAATTACAGAATCAGCAACGTACCGCACGCTGCTCATCAATATGGAGCAAATAGATAACAGACTCTTCGATCTCAGGACCCAGGGAACCACCAACCGCAGGCTGAATAACGCCTCGGATAATCCTGCTGTTGTTGGTGTTGTACTTGAGACCAGAAATCGGCTGCAGCAAAATGATCTGTTTATCGACACCCTCAATGTTGCCGGAGACTCTTTCGCCGCGGCGGATACGCAGATGGATTCGATTGAAGACAAGATCGTCAGGGCAAAAGAGATCGCCCTTGCCGGAAACAGTGGCGCCACCAGTGAGGCAGACCGCAGGACCTATGCCCATGAAGTGGGAGAGATCATTGATGAGATGGTTCATACAGGCAATACCAGAATCTCCGGCGAATATATTTTTGGCGGGTATAGCAACGATAAACCTCCTTTTGTAAAAAACCCGGATTATGACCCGGCTCTTTTCGATGAAAATGACACCGCGACATGGCCTGTAGAGTATAGAGGAGAGAACCATACCATAAACCTTGAGATTGCGCCGGGTGAGAGAATGGAGGGTAATGTCACCGGTAATGAACTGTTTATGGGCGTTGCCA
>PDWI01007438.1_pt1 | contig 13296 bp, 6 predicted proteins | sample 1430891 | NCBI WGS metagenome assembly PDWI01 (sample SAMN01162508, study PRJNA174530) | Oral metagenome, whole genome shotgun sequencing project. | biome: Marine environment; feature: Marine mammal; material: Swab sample of the gingival sulcus; isolation source: swab sample of gingival sulcus... | reverse complement strand
ACTTTATTAAAAGTTTTATCATTGATCTAAAAAAAATGTGATCATCTTACTTATCTCTTTGTATGTAATTATACACAAATTTATTAGTAGGAGAGAAAATGAAAAATACAAAAATATACGCAGAAATACTAGACGAGTTAGCTTTAAAGCAGTTTCAAAAAGCTATGGCGTTAGAGTGCAATGTGCAAGGGGCTTTAATGCCTGATGCTCACGCTGGTTATACTTTGCCGATAGGGGCTGTGATAAAGTCAAAAAATATGGTTTTTCCAGCTTATGTGGGTTATGATATAGGTTGTGGAATGTGTGCGGTTAAGCTTGACTTAACAAAAGATAGTATAGATTTTAATAGGGTTAAAAGCTTGATACTTGAAAATATCCCACTTGGAGTAAATCGCCACAAAAAAGCGCAAGATTATAGACCTTTGAAGATGAGCGAGATGGCTAAAGAGCATTGGAAAAATATCGGAAAATACCAACTTGGAACTTTAGGAGGAGGTAACCATTTTATAGAAATAGGCGAGGGTAGAGATGGTAAGATTTGGATAGTTATTCACTCTGGCTCACGAGGATTTGGGGCAAAAGTGGCTGAATTTTACATGAAAAAAGCGAGTGAGAAAAATTTTGATATTTGTAAACTCGAAGAGGAGTTTGAGCGTAAAAATGCAGATTTTAAAAAGCATAATGAACAAAAATTTTACGAGGCAAAGCAAATGCATGTGCAAAAATATTCGCAAAAGTTAGCAAAATTAAATGTCGAATCCCATAACGGCTTTGTGCTTAACTCTCTTGAAGGGCAAGAGTATATAAAAGATATGACTTGTGCCTTAGAGTTTGCTTTGTCAAACAGAAAAGCGATGATAAAAAAGATAATCTCATTTTTAGGCACTCCAAATGAGCTAATGTTTATCAATAAAAACCACAATCACGCCGAAGTCATGGGTAATTTTGTAATCCACCGAAAAGGCGCAACTCAAGCACAAAAAGGAGTTTTAGGGGTGATACCTGGAAATATGAAAGATGGTTCATTTATCGTGAGAGGAAAGGGAAATGAGGAGTCCTTAAGTTCATCTTCTCATGGGGCAGGCAGAGTGCTTTCAAGAAGTCAAGCTATGAAAATTTTAGATTTTGAAGAGTTTAACAATCAAATGCAAGGTGTTATCACAAATCACAGTAAAAAAACCATTGACGAGTCCCCAAAAGCTTATAAAGATATTTTTGAAGTGATGAGATTGCAAAGCGATTTAGTTGAGACAATCGACCATGTAAAACCACTTTTAAATATCAAAGGATAAATTAACATGAGCATAATAAAATGCTCATGTTTAAAATATTGTAAATTTGATCCAATCTTTTGTGTTATTTAAATATCTTTATATAATCAAGATAAGAATCTGAAGACATCGATCTTCCCCTAATTAACACATAAATTTTATCTTGTGAAACATTTTTAATCAAATTTTGATTAATTAAAACATCATCAATATAAATACTTATATATCTTTTTTTGTTATTTGTAATAGTATGAAATATTTTATATATGTGCCAATCTCCATCATTATAATTCTCTTTATTATAGTTTTTACTGTTTTCTTTAATATATGTTCGTAAAAGCCTTTTTTTATAAATTCCATTAGTACTAAGTCCACCTGATACTTCGAAATTTGCTAATATTTGCCAAGAAATACTTTCTGATATTTCACTTGTTGTAGTAATGCCAAGATGAGAATATAGCCAATAATATGCATCTGCATTTAACTGTTTGAGTCTAAATTCTACTACAAATTGCTCATTCCATTCCAAAGGATAACCTTTTAATACACTGCCACTTTCATAATTGCTATCGCCATTATTGTCCCAAACAGAGCCATTTGCATCTTTTATGTTTGATATTGTTCTAGGCAAAGGATATCCAAAAGATTTCCAATACTTGTTTGATGAAAAATTATTAAATTGTTCTTCAAATGATAATATTAAATCTTTTTTAATAAAACTATCTTTACCATAAAAATGTGTATTATGTAAAATTGAAACTTCTTGTTTTGTTAGAAATCTATCATATACTTGAAATAAATCTAAGCTACAAACAGAAGAATTCTCTTGCGTTTTTATTAAGTTTTTAAATGAGAATAGTTGTAATCTGTCATTTTTAAATACTTTTGTAAAATCTTCATTGTTCCCTAAATAGATAAAAACCCCATCAATAAAAACTTCATAATCTCCAGTAAAATGATTTATATTTACAACTATATCATACCATTTATCTAAATCCAATTTAAATTTTTCTAAAGAGCTACTATTTTTTAATAGATTATTTAAATTGTTTAAATTAATGAACCAACTACAATTTTTATCATCTTCACAATTGCCACCCAAAATAAACTCATCAAAACTACCTACATTAGCCACAAATCTATAACTTCTCTCAAGTCCTCCATAAGAGATATCTGTTAGCAAAGGTGAATTTTTAAAATTTTTATGCTCAATAAATTCTCTTTTGTCTTGTTTGACAAATTCAAAATCACCTCCCCAGATTTTATACCTTTTTTGTTCGTCTAGCAAATTATTGTTAAAATCAAAACTGCCTATCGGCTTTGGCAACATAGATAATTGCTCTTCGGATTGAGTTTTAAAAATACTAATATTTCCATCAAAACTATTTCCATTTTTATCTAAAATTGTATTTTTTAAAGATATTTCATAAGAATTTAAAAAATCTAAATATTTTTGCGGTTTGAAGATTAAGTGATTATCTTTTACAATAACACTACCATTTATATCAACATTTTTATCTAAATCTCTAAGCACTATATCATCTTTTGAAGCTACAATATTTTCATCAAATATTGCCATTACATGTGTGTTTATAAAAATATTTGAATCTCCATTTTTTGGTCTCAAAGATAGTAATTTTGGTGGATTTTCATCTATATCCCCAACCCTAACAACCAAACTAACCTCATTACTACTTCCAGCTTTGTTTATAGCTACTACTTTAAAGTTATACTCTTTTATATCTTCATAATCATAAGACTTTGCTGAGTATATTTCTCCTTTTTTGTTTATGTTTATTATGTTTTTAGCTAGATTATCTTTAATCTTAAAACTCTGTATCGGAGTGTCTCCGATATCTTTTATGTTAAGTTTTCCTATATAATTTCCCACTTCATTGTTTTCTAAAGAGCTTATGTTTGTATCTTTTAGTATGGGTTTAACATCAGGAATATCTATTATCTTGATTTGTAAATTACTCTTAACACTTTCGTATTTGTCATTGGCTACTATTTTAAGATTAAATTCCCTATCTTTTTCATAATCAATCATAGAAACTGTTTTTATAACACCATCTTTACTTATACTAAATTTATCAGCCCCATCTCCTGTTAGTTTAATTGATTTTAAAGCAGTTTTTCCTAAAACTATATCTGTTTTTCCAACTATACTACCAATGGCAATATTTTCTTTGATTGAAGTTTTTATATCTTGAAGTGATAATGTGTAAACCCTTGATATATCAATATTTAAACTAGCTTTTTTACTTAATCCAAATGAGTTTTTAGCTTGTATGAAAAGTCTATATCTATTTTGTTTAGGGTATATTAGTTCATTTTGTAAATAGATATTGCCTTTTTCATCTATCTTAAAATCTTCGCTTCCATCTCCACTTAAGATAAATTTACTTATCTTATCTCCACCATTGATGAATTTTATCTGTTTTACTTTTGTGCCTATTTTGATATCTTCACTTAAGTTAAACTTCTCATCCTTGACAATCCCAATGGTATCAGCTATATCTTTTAAAACAATCTTAACTTCTACTTCTTTACTACTTCCATGTTCATTTATAGCTTTTACTTTAAAACTATAAATTTTTTTGAACTCATAATCTAATCTTGAGCCCACTTTTAAACTAATGACGCCACTATTATCTATCTCAAACATCTTAGCATCATTTCCACTTAAAACAAATCTCTCAATCTTACTTTTTCCATGGGTTTTTACTTTTATATTACCTAGTTTTGATAGTGCTGGTAACTCTTCACTTACTTTTAAATTTGTATTTAAAAGTGTTGGTGCAGTATCTATTATATGGATTGTTATATTAGCTAAATTTGAGGTTAAATTCATATCATTTGTAGCTTGGACTTTAAGGGTATATAGGCTTTTTTTGTTTATATCTAAAGAAGTATCTTTTTTTACTTTTATATATCCATTTTTATCTATACTAAAGCTTTTATTATCTTCTCCTATTAGCTTAAATTTAACAATTTTACTCCCATGTATACTATATGCAACTTTTCCAATGACAGTATCTTTTGTGTTGCTAAATACTTTTAAGTTTAAATCACTTAAATAAGGAGTATCTTTTAGTATATTTATGTTAACTGTGCAACTAGATTGCTTAAAATCACTTTTGGCATTTACTTGTAAAGTGTATTTGGTCTTGTTTTGTTTAAAAATTATATCATCTTTTAAGCTAATTCGCCCTTTGTTATCTATGCTAAAATATTTTTTACTATCCTCATCAAGACTAAAACTCTTTGGAGGGTTGAAAGTATAGCTGTATCCAAGTTTTGCTATTATGCTATCTTTTTTTGTGCTATTATAAACATCTACACTTTGAGAGTGTAGTTTTAATATATCTTCATGTTTTACTAAAATGCTATTTATGTTTACCTCCACTTCATTGCTTGCTCCATGAATATTGTAAGCTTTAGCTTTTAGAGTGTATCGTTTTTCTTCTAAAATGCAGTTAGTGTAAATATTTCCAAGACTGTCTATTTTAAAGCTATCATTTCTATCTAAAACAAATTTACTAACTTTATCTTGTCCATCTTTATAGCCAATGGAGCCTATCTTGGTGCCAAGTGGTATAGTTTTATCTACTCTTATGAAAAGTGGTTTTAGTTCTGGTTTGCTATTATATACTGTTATTACTATATTTGCAGGGGCTGAGAGGCCATTGATATTTTTTGCTTCTACTTTTAAGCGGTAAGTTTTTGGTTTTAGTTTTGCGTCTTTAGCTACTTTTACATCACCATTTTTACTAACTTCAAAGTTGCTAGCCCCATCGCCACTAAGTTTGATATCTTCTATGCTATAACCCATATCATTTATATTAAATGAACCTATCTTTTTATCTTGCCAGTTTTCATAAGCATAAGTGTTTAAATGACCTATGATTGGAGAGTTATCGGCTGTTACTATAATATTAAGATTTGCTGCTGGGGTTTTACCAAAGCTATTTTTACCTACCACTTTTAGTCTGTAGACTCTTTTATCTTCATATACAAGGGCTTTTTTAACTTTTATATTTGCATTTTCATCTATGTAAAAGCTGTTTGCCCCATCTCCGCTTAGGCTAAATGTATCTACTTTGCCTCTTTTTTCGCATAGGATTTGGAGTCTTCCTATAGTGCTACCAACCCTCACATCTTCTTTTACGCTTATATCTTTATCCATTATCCAAGCTAAACTTGCAAGCTTTTTTACATATTTGCTTATATCTTCACCATTTACCAACTGCTTAGCCATAGGTAAAAATAGCTTATCATAGTTTGCAAACATTAAGTTTTTATGTTTGTATGGACTCCATAAAAGAGTATCTAAGTGATCAACCTTTTTATCTGCATTTAAACCTTTTTTCAAAAGACATTTTGCTATCTCATCTGCATAACTTAAAGTCTCTTTAGCATTTTGCTTTTTATCTTTACTTGCATGATATAATATATCTGTTAAGATATTTATCTTTGGATTTATATTTTTAAGCTCATACCCACTAATGAACCCATGAAGTTCTCCATAGTTTGGAGTAGATACACTATCTATTACTCCATCATCGTCATTATCTATATCCTCTCCACCACTTGCTTTTAATATATAAAGATTGTTATCTTTTAGTTTATTGGTTATATCTTGTGGGATAGAAAATACTCCAGCTGAGTAGATATTTGTAGATACTGAGCTTTTAGTGGAATAAATAAGCTCTTCATTTTTAGCGTCTAGAAGTTCTATGTTTGCATTAGCTAATACTCCAGCAGTGGCTTGAGATAAGTGCCAGAGTATGGAGTATGAATATTTATCATCTGGAGTAAATGGGGCATCATCTATACTCCAACTTCCGCTACTACTGCCTACATATGCAGGAGAGGTGTTTACATGGTACTCATCGTCTGAGATATTTATAGTGCTTGGTTCATGAAATGTTTCACTCTTTGATATATGCTTACTAGCTCTTTTAAAATCATCACTAAGCTCAACCTTTGCTTCACCTTTTTTATCTACTACAATGTCAGCTATGTGACCATTATTTTTTAAAGCATCTATAGTGTTTAAATCAACCTCTCTATCTTCAGCACCTCCTGGAACTTTTATAAACACTTTTACAATGGGTATAAATTTTAAACTTACATTATCTTCTAACTCTTTATAACTTATCCGAACTGGATAATGACCCTCGGTTACACCTTTTTTAGAGGCATTAAAGTGTTCGTTTAGACAAATTACATCTTTTATATCGTGTTCCCCATTTGGAAAATCTACACTCAAATCCATATCTAAGTTTGGATCTTCCCATGTTAGGGTTACTTCGATGTCGTTTTTGGTGGGGGTTAGTTCTTCACAAGGTGTACAACCATCTACTTTTCCTATTAGAGTATCGTTTTTATCAAATAGTTCGTAGCAAATTTTTTCGTTTTCGGGTTTTTCGATTTTAATGCCACCGCATTTTGCTTTTACGAATTCGAGTTCATTTTCTATGTAGTACACTTTTCCACTATCGCTTAAATCAAATGGAATCATCTTATAAGGATGTATTGAGTTTATACTAGAATCGTATTTATGTTTTCCATTTATCATTTTTCCTGAGCAACCATCTATGGAGCATTGTGGATTTTTTGTGCTGGGTTCCCATTGGGACGGACGATTATTTATCTGTTTATTTATATTTTCGATTATATTTTTAACTATTTTATCTCTAGCCACATTGGTTGAAACATTTACATCAACTCCATCTTTGTTTATTGTTACTGGCTCTCCCATATAATAATTAAATCCATGATATTCAACAGAAAAAGAGTCAATGCCTTTTATTATATTTCTATTTGGATTTTTATCAGTCCAACCTGCTCCCGTTACAAAAGGTACTATATCATTATCCCAAGAAACTTTAAGACCACCACCAGCAACTGATACAGCAGGAGATGCAACTCCTATCATATTAAAGTATGATTTCATCCAATCATCTAAATGCTCATAGGCTTTATTTGTGAAAAAATTTCCTTGTGAATGAGCAACCACAATGACACCATGACCTTGTTTTATGCTATTTTTATATGCAGTTATATGGTTCATTAAATCTTCAATATTAAAAACTTGAAATGTTAAATCCATAGCATTTAAAAATCTTTTAATATAAATATTTTCAAACTCAAGCATTCTAGCCAATGTTATAGCTTGTCCTGCACTCCATTGGTGCAATGCTTCTAAAAAATCGCCTAATCCTTTAAGTTCTGATGCGTTATAAGATAGTTTTGGAACTATTTCATAGTTTTGTAAAATTGGGTAATCTTTTTTGAGTTTAAAAACCATATTTTTCCAATACTCTTCTGCTTTATCTTCTTGTTTATCCATTAATACACCGTTGGCATAATAAAGGTCAGTTTGACACTCATTTATAGGCTCTGCATATAGCATAAATGGTACTAGTAATATTAAAAATATCTTTTTCATTTTATAACTCCATCTTCTTTTAAGGCTTTAGTTACATTAAAATCGCATGAATCAATTGTATCGTGTTTGTTTCCTCCATATACTCCACCACCCAAGGCTTGATTGTAATACATATATTTTTCTAGTCTATTTTTGTTATTATATAGCTTATTTTTCATATAATCTTTTGAATCTATATCAAAAGGGACATCGTGTTTCATAAAAAGATATGAATTACACCCTATTGGAATGCTAGCTATATACGGTTGCCACTTAACAGCATGCTTAACCCCATCTGGGTCAGCTAACATTTTTGTGTGAGCTTTTGCGGTTTGCATTAAAATTCCTTGTCTAACTGAGCTTTTAAATTTTTCATATATGGCTCTTTCCACATCATCCCTAACCCCATTATCATTTACATCAATTCCTAAAAGAGTTGAATTATTTATCTTCTCATCTGGCATTGGTGGAAGAGTGTGTCCGTTTACTATCCACTTTACTTGTAGAGTTATAGGGTTTGAGAGTATATTATTATATTTTGCTTGAAGTTTTATATCTGTATCTTTTAAAGGTGTTATGATGTTTGAGGTTTTATATTGGATTATACTTTTCTTTGGAGTAGCTATCCAAGTTATATTGTTTTTTATTGTATTGCCTTTATCGTCTTTTAATGATAAAGTTATGTTATTATCTTTTAAGGCTTGAATGTTTGGAGTATAGAGGATTAATGAATTTAATATTGTACCAATGTTTGGATTTGAAGTGTTGGAGTCTATTTTTGTTTTATTATCATCTTTTATGGTATCTGTTTTATTATTGTCTTTTTTTGATATGCTATTATCTCTGTCAGGTTCATTAATATTTGTATTATTGTCATCTTTTGTACTTGTGTCTACCTTAGTTTTATTTTTATCATCTATGTTTGGCACTATCACGTTTGTTTGATTATGTTCTGTATTTGGTTTATCTGTTTTACCATTATTTGGATTTTTGTTAGGTTTGTCTATTTTTTTATCATCTTTGTTTGGTTTATTTTTTTCATTGTCATCTGGTTTGTTGCTATCTTCAGTGCTATTTTTTTGATTATCTTTTGAATTGTTTTTGTCATCATTGATGTTTATTTTTTTATTAATAGTTGTGTTTTTGTTATTTATATCTTTTTCACTCTTTTTTAAATTATTGTTAATATTGCTTTTATCATTGTCTTTTTTATCTGAAATATTATCTTGTTTATTATTGTTTGGTTCATTATTTATTATTTGGTTATCTTTTGCTTTATCATTTTTATTCTCTTCTATCTGTTCTTTTTTTATTGTTTTATCATCTTTATTATCTCCACAACCTGCTATGCCAAATATTAAAGAACTAACTAATACACTTTTTAGTAAAACTTCTGTTTTCATGATAAACCCTTTTTTTTGTAAAATATTATCAAATTCTATTACTATTTTTCTTATAGGTTCATTAAAAGTATTATAAAATATGTAATTTTGTAAGATTTACTATTTTTCTTAATTTAATACTGTTGTTCTTAAAGGAGTATAAAAAAATATCAAACTTAAAACACTTTCTAAGTATATTTTAAATATAATACAAGATTTTATAAATAACAAAAGGTAAATATATGGAAAATCAATACAAAAGAGTGCTTATTAAATTTTCAGGTGAGGCGTTGGCTGGTGATAATGGGTTTGGGATAGATACAAATATTTTAAGATTTATCGCATCAGAGATTAAATCAATCGTAGAGTTTGGTGTTGAGGTTGGTATTGTCATTGGTGGTGGAAATATCATCCGTGGTGTGAGTGCAGCAAAAGATGGACTTATAAAACGCACAAGTGGCGACCATATGGGAATGCTTTCAACTGTTATAAATTCAATTGCGATGCAAGAAGCACTTGAGTATAAAGGTGTGGATGTAAGGGTGCAGAGTTCGATTAAAATGGAGGCATTTTGTGAGACTTTCATCATGAGAAGGGCGGTTAGGCATTTGCAAAAAGGTAGGGTTGTTATTTTTGCTGCAGGAACTGGCAATCCATTTTTTACTACAGACACAGCAGCTACTTTAAGAGCCATTGAGATAGAATCAGATATCATAATAAAAGCTACAAAAGTTGATGGGATTTATGATAAAGATCCAAATAAGTTTGAAGATGCACAAAAGCTTAGTGTTTTAAGTTATGATAGAGCCTTGCATGATCATATAAAAGTGATGGACGATACCGCAATAGCTTTAGCAAAAGATAATAATTTGCCAATTTTAGTCTGTAATATGTTTAAACAAGGAAGCATTTTAAATATCTTAAAAGGCAATATGGCTGAATGCTCTATTGTTAAAAATTGAGAAAAACAAGGAGAGAGAATGAGAACAGAAAAAATTACTGCAAGGGCATTGGAGAGATTAAATGGAGACAGATATAAACTATCATTAGTTGTGTCAAAAAGAGCTGACGAGCTTGCATCTGGAGCAACACCACTCATAAGAGTCGATAGAAAAGAGATAAAACCAGCAGATATCGCTATTTTAGAGGTGGCTGAAGGTAAAGTTGGGCTTGAGTCGTTAACTGATAAGGAATAATACTTGCTAGAAAAGCATATCGAGCTAATGACAAAATGCACCGAGATTAGCAGTGCAACCAATTTTTTATTTACTAAAACCAAAAATACTCCCATTCTTCAAAAGGCTTTAGATTTTACTATAAAAAGCCATGAAGGTCAGTTTAGAAAAAGTGGCGAGGCTTATGTTATTCATCCTATACTTGTATCGTCATTGGTGGCGTATTTAGGCGGCGATGAAGATATGATAATGGCTGCACTTTTGCATGATGTGGTTGAAGATACACATAGTAGCATTGAAGAGGTTGAGAGGGAGTTTGGGATAAAGGTTGCGAATTTGGTTGAAGGACTTACAAAGATAATGGAAATTCGCCAAGATAAACTCGTACCATCAAGTTCCAATGAGGGTTTATTAAAATCTGCTCTTAGTTTTCATAAAATGCTAATAGCATCCATTAGTGATGTTAGAGTTTTAGTTATTAAGCTTTGCGATAGGCTTCATAATATGCTTACCATTGATGCACTAAAACCATCTAAACAAGTACGAATTAGCGAAGAGACGCTTTTAGTTTACGCACCAATCGCCCATAGGCTTGGTATCTCATCTGTAAAAAATATTTTAGAGGATTTAAGCTTTAAGTATGTTTTACCAGAGGAGTATGAAAGGATAGACAAATACCTTTCAAAACACAATCAGCAACTCAGACTAAGGCTAAATCACTTCATAGAAAAGACAAAAATACTTATGATGAAAAATGGTTTTACAGATGGGTCATTTGTCATTAATTCACGCATAAAACATTACTATTCAATATATCTTAAAATGCAAAGAAAAGGTATTAGTGTTGAAGAGGTTTTAGATCTAGTTGCCATACGGATTTTAGTCGATAAGCCTTTGCAATGCTATAAAGTGTTAGGCATTTTGCATCAAAATTTTCATCCCATTTTGATAAGGTTTAAAGATTATATTGCAATACCTAAAGAGAATGGTTATCAAACTATCCACACTACACTTTTTGATGATACAGCTATCATAGAAGCTCAAGTAAGAACCCATGATATGCATAATACTGCTGAATTTGGCGTTGCTGCTCACTGGAAATATAAATCAAGCGGATTAGATCCTAGTCTCAACTGGCTTAATGATTTAAATCCCCATGGGCTTAATGAAAATAACGAAATAGAAGATAATATTGAAGAGTTTTACGAGTATGCTAAAGGAAATTTATATAGTGAAGATATAGTGGTGTTTTCCCCAAAAGGCGATACTTTTACTCTCTCACGAGGTTCAATAGCGCTTGATTTTGCCTATGAGGTTCATTCTGAAGTTGGTATAAAAGCAAAAGAAGCTTATGTAAATCACCAAAGAGTACCTTTGGTAACTGAACTTAAAAATGGTGATGTAGTTGAGATAATAACAGGAGATGAGATAATTCCAAGATGCAGTTGGATAAATATGTTAAAAACTCCAAAGGCAAGAAGTGTCATAAAGCAAAACTGCAAGCAAAAAATGCGTGAGATTGATATAAAAAGTGCTTACAATATTTTAGCAACTATTTTTGACATTAGTAAGAAAAAATTATCATATTGGCTTGATATTGAAAATATGAAAAAGAATGTATCAAAAGTTGTTTATGAGATTGAGTACTTAAAAGATTGTGTTGGAAGTTTAAAAAAGCATCCAGCATCTGATAAGGTTTTGTTTCCAATATTAAAAATTGATAGATACAGACTTAAAAGACAGAGATTTGAAAATATTGTTATTTTTTCAAATTATAAGATAGATGGAGTCGAGTTTGATTATTGTTGCCATCCAAAAAGAGGAGACGATATATTGTCTATAAAAAAAGGCAATAATGTTGTAATCCATCATAAACTATGTTCAAATGCAGTAAAGCTTGTAAATGACAATGCACAGATGACTTATGTTAGGTGGGCAACAAATAGTTCTAGACAATACAAGCTTATCGTAAGTGTAGAAAATAATCGTGGGGCTTTAGCATCATTTTTGTTTTACTTAGCTAAAATGGAAGTGGATTTGGCTGGCATTGAGCTTAGCCAAAACGAAGAGGGTGATGCGGATTATTTTGAATTGATAATTGAAATAAGCGAAAAAGCAAATATAAAGCAGATTAAAAGAAAAATTAAAGATAAATATAAATTGATAGATTTTGTGTCATTAAATGATGCTTATCAATAAAAGGATAGAAATGTTAAAAAAAGCGATGGAAGAGATAAAAAGAGGCAGTGTTGAGATAATAGATGAAGAGAGACTTACTGCACTTGTAAAAGATTTTTTGGAAAATGGAAAAACCTATAAGGTAAAAATCGGTATGGACCCAACTGCCCCTGATTTGCACTTAGGTCACACGGTTGTACTTCAAAAGATGGCAACACTACAAAAATACGGTGCTTTTATACAATTTTTAATAGGCGATTTTACAGGTATGATAGGCGATCCGACAGGCAAAAATGCCACTAGAAAAAAGCTTGACAAAGAGACTGTGGCAAAAAATGCAAAAACTTATCAGAACCAAGTCTTTAAAATCTTAGACCCAGAAAAAACCGAAGTAATGTTTAACTCAAAATGGCTAAATAAACTTGGAACTTTAGGACTTGTTGAGCTAACTACCACATTTAATGTGGCAAGAATGCTAGAGCGAGAAGATTTTGATAAACGCTACAAAAGCCAAACTCCCATTTCGATTAGCGAATTTTTATATCCACTTTTGCAAGGTTATGATAGTGTTGCGATGGATTGTGATGTTGAGATGGGCGGAACGGATCAGAAATTTAATCTTTTGATGGGACGATATTTGCAAAGGGCGTATAATTGCAAAAAAGAGCAAGCAGTTTTTATGATGCCACTTCTTGAGGGGCTTGATGGGGTCAATAAAATGAGCAAGTCTTTAGGAAATTACATCGGTGTAACAGATAGCCCAAAAGATATGTTTGGTAAGATTTTAAGCATTAGTGATGAGTTGATGTGGAGGTATTATGAGCTTTTAAGTACAAAAACTCTTGAAGAGATTG
>PDWI01014302.1_pt1 | contig 13297 bp, 11 predicted proteins | sample 1430891 | NCBI WGS metagenome assembly PDWI01 (sample SAMN01162508, study PRJNA174530) | Oral metagenome, whole genome shotgun sequencing project. | biome: Marine environment; feature: Marine mammal; material: Swab sample of the gingival sulcus; isolation source: swab sample of gingival sulcus... | reverse complement strand
CTCACGATGGACACCCTTGCCGTCCGGCTAACAATTCCCCCTGTCGGGCTTGTAGAGGACTTGCACCTCCAAGTGAGTGCGCCCTGCCGGGCGCACACACAAAAAACAACCGGCGCGGGGCCGGTTGTTTTTTTTACATAAGATCTATTTTTTATTTCAGCGTAATTTCTTCTTTCAGATCCTTTTCCGAAAGGCGGATAACCTGCCCGCCGGCTCCCTGTACGTAAAGAGCCGCTTTATCAAAGGCTATGGATGTCCAGGGCATTACCTCAACCTCGCTGACAGCCTGACGGACCAGGTTGGTGTCGAAACGTCCCAGACGCCACTGACCGTTTTCGGCGCAGACCAGAAAAATATCACTTCCTTTCACAGTTAAAAGACTTCCGGGAAACACATCATCGCTTCCTTCCTTTTCCACTGTCAGATCGTCCTTGCCGAGCAGCATCAGACGTACTTTGGAATTCCCGCTTTCCTTTCCGGCTATAACCAGAAGCGATTCCGGCAGAATGGCCATACTGCGGCCGCGGACTGCGGTAACTTCACTGACAGCCAGACGCCTGCTGTTATCCAGATTGTACTTAACCACCCTTCCGAAGGGTATGCCGCCGCCTTCGTCATCTACCATCAGGAACCACACCGGGTTCACTGTCTCTGCGGAAGTAAAGGTTTCTTCCCCTTCCTTATCCATAACCTTGTTCACGTCTTTGGCTATTTCATCCCGCATTTCCAGAACGTCTTCTGTCTCTTTATCCAGTTCCTTCTGTTCCTTCTCTACCGACTCTTTCTTTTCCTTTACTGCGGCTTTTTCCTTTTCCAGTTCTTTCTGTTCTTTTTCCAGTTTTTTCTGACGTGTCTGCTCTTTTTTATCCAGTTTTTCTCCGGATGATTCTTTTTCCTCCAGCTTTTCCAGTTCCTTCTGAACAGATTTTTCTTTCTTTTCCAGCTGTTTTTCTTCTTTGCGGACTTCCTTCTTCTTTTTATTCAGTTCCGCCTGTTCCTTGTCTATTTCCTTTTCCCGGAGCTCCACCATGTCTTTCCGGGAATCCAGGCCGAGGTCGTCTTCCTGACGCATTTCTTCAACAACTTCCTTACTGCTGATAGCAGAGGTATCAACCTGCGGAGAACTTCCTTTTCCGCGCAGCGGTATAAGCATCTGGGTTTTGCCGGCCCAGTTGGAATAATGTGTGTCCAGCCCCATTTTGGCGCCGTCCAGCTCTTTAACAACCGGCTCTTTATAACGTTCAGCGGCCACTTCCATATTTCCCCGGTACACCGCGTTGTAATAGGTAACAAATTCGGCCACCAGGTAGGCATCGCGCGGAGAGAACTTGTAGGCGGTTTCCAGATATCCGGCAATAATAATGCGCAGATTGTTTATGTGATCCACCGCGGCATCCGGTTCCAGAATAAAAATATCGGCATCCAGTTTTTCTTCAATTTCAGGATTCACCACATGAATAACCCGGTACTTGCTGCCCAGAGAAGCCCGTCCGGATTTCTCCGGATCAATGGAAGCCCCAAGAGAACGGCCTATACTCCGTATCTGATCCACCGTATTAATAAAATCGTAAGGACCGACATAGTTAATAAACTTAATGGAATTATCACCTATGCTGGTCAGTTCCTCCCGGTCAACGGCAACATCCTCTGCCCAGAGCGGCACTGTAACCAATATCAATAAAGCACCCAATAAATACCATACAGATTTGCGGACCATAACAAACTCCTTACTCTCTAATATATCAAGCAGTTAAGAAATTGTCCGTAATAATATTTATAATGCGGCAGCTAAACGGACAACAGACAGAACTTCCTCCCGGGCATGAGCGGAAAGAGGTACCTGCAGCAGGTTTTTCATCAACTCATAACCGGCCGGATCGGTTATGGTTCCGTTGTACCTTATCAGATCGGCCAGGGCCCGGGCGCATTCGAGAGTTAACTGCTCTCCGGGCTCTGAAAGCTGGCAAAACCGGCTGGACATCAGCCTGGTGGATGCTCCGTCCCAGTCAGCTCCGGTATATCCCAAAGCCCTAAACCCTGCCGCCAGAGCCGCGCTGTCATCTTCAAAAGCCAGAGCCGCCAGCAAAAGCCGGCGCGAGCGGTAATCTTCACTTTGGGCTATAAGCCTGTAGGAACGGGCCCGGGCAAGCGGATGAGACTGTAGAGGCTGATTATGCACATCCACCCGCCGAATGGTTCCCACCGAGGCCAGATCCTCCAGTATTAAATCCACCCAGGGATATTTCCGGCGCATGGAGAAGCTGTCCGGAAAGCTCTCCAGCTCTTCCAGTAAAGACAGCCGGACCGACAGATCGTCGGAGAGAGCCATGGTTTCGCGGAGAAAAAAAGCCGGATCACGGCGGGCCTCTTTCCTCTCATAAGTGCGCGGCTCTGAAGGAAACGTACCCGCGCGCCGCGAATCTCCCCGGAACTGCCTCCAGCCCGGACCGGGAAGCGGAGCCTTCCAGCCGTAGAGAACCCAGTCGCCTCCGCCGGCTATCAGCACCCCTTCCGCGCTGAGCAGCGGTTCAGCCAGGTAAGCCCCTCCCCGCAGCGCGGAAACAGAACCGCCGGGAGCAAGAACCTGAATACTGCCGTCAGCCGCGGGAATGTAGAGCGTGCCGTCAAAGGCCGCGCTGGGCGAACCGCCGCTGAGCATTAACTGACGCCGCAGAATTTCCGCCCCCTGAGCGTCTGTTTCCAGCAGCACTCCGCCGGCAGTAAAAATCATTCCTTCCCCCTGAGCACCGGTTAGAATGGAAACCACCCGGGAAGAATGAGGACGCAGGGAAAAGGCCTCTTTCAGGCTTCCATCCGGATCAGGAGCATACACAAGCACGCGGCCGTCAAAAGTTCCCGCCCAGACACGTCCCAGACCATCCAGAGACAGAGTGGAAACAGGTCCGCCGCCTATAGAAACTCCGGTGCGGGAATTCCCTGTAAAATCAATAGAAAGAATACGGCCGTCACTTAACGGCACCCAGGCCGTTCCGTCTGATGTTACAACAGGAGCCGCGGAAACTTCCGCGCCCTCATCCACTGTCCAGAGAATACGGCCGTGCCGGGAAATACCCAGAATCCGGCCGTTCTGAAGAGGTACAATCAACCGGCCGTCCGGAGCAGACGCCGGCAGGGCGGCCGAGTTTCTGTTCATGCTCAGCTTCCAGCGCCCCGTACCTCCCGGAGTTACCGCGTAAAGTTCCTGCCTGTCGTTCTGAACATATATGGTGCCGTCGGGAGCAACCAGAAGCATGTTTTTCAGACGGCCGCCGGGACGGTACACCCAGTGAGATTCCCCGCTCAGCGGATCAATACTGTGCAGCGCCCTGTCGTCGGCAACCACATAGACATTGCCGGAAGGGCCCTGAGCCGGGAAAGCGTCAATTTCACCGCCGATGGCCCGTCTCCAGAGGAGTTCGCCGTTTATTCCGGGTAATTCACCGCCGCTCAGCTGCTCATTTTCTTCCGCGGAAGCCGGAAAAGACCAAATAACGCGCAGCAGCCCCGCCAGCAGAAAAAAAAGAGTTCTTTTCCCCGGCAGCCGGCAAGCTGGATAAATGCCGTTTGCCGCAGCACGGCCCTTCCCCGCGGTTAAACTTCTGCCCCAAAAACACCAGTTCAACAATCAGCCCCTTGAGTGCCGCCTCTGCTGCAGTAACAGAACATCCGTCCCGGTCACTGATCACACGAATTCAAAGGCAGCTTTCATCCGCCCCGGCACCAGTCTCCCGAATTCAAAGGCAGCTTTCATTGAAAGTGTAACGCAACAAAGTGTTTTAGGCCATGCAAAACAGATTCGGCCGGGCAATTGCGGACCAGGCAATAAGCAGCCGGCGCAGTGGAGCGCTTGCTCCGGCTTCTACTCCGGGCAATACGCGGCCGGGCACCACGCGGCTGGACAATTGCGGACCAGGCAATAAGCAGCCGGCGCAGTGGAGCGCTTGCTCCGGCTTCTACTCCGGGCACCACCAGCCAAGCAATAAGCGGCCGGTATTTGGCCCCGCAGAACCGAAACAGGCACGCCCGGGTAATTGCGGACCAGGCAAAACGCGGCCGGCTCAGTGAAGCGCTTGCTCCGGCTTCTACTCCGGGCACCACACGGCCGGGCACCACACGGGCCGGTACAACACGGCATAGCAGCCGCCCAAAACCTCAGCCTTGCTCTTTGAGCTCTTTCTGCACTTTTTTGGGCAGCCCTGCAACCACCAGCTCGTACGAATCTCCTATCCACTCTTTCATTTGCGAATCTGTTATCCGGCCATCTGTTTTAACACTGTTCCAGTGTTTCTTGTTCATGTAATAACCGGGAAAAACCTCACCGTATTTCCGCCTTAATTCAACGGCTCTCTGCGGATTGCACTTCACAGTAATAAATTCAAAACTTTCCGAGTCGGCAAGGCAAAACATCTTGTCTTTTACAGTAAAAACCAGAGTCTTTTCGTCAAACGGCATTTTCTCTTCCGCCCCGTTAAAGGCCAGACAATACTCGCGGAGTTCTTTTACATTCATTTTGACTCCGCTTTTTCCGCAAAGCCGAGGACATACCCGTTTACATCTTTCACATAAAACTCATTCATTCCGTACCAGAGTCATGGACAGGTTTTTACTTTTCAGACTCTGGTAAAAATCCTCAATACCCTCAACCTCCATATAAAAAGAAACGCTGGCTCCCGTCTCCCGGTCTTTACGGTCTTTTGAAAACGGCACATCATGCTTGAAGGAATCCGAGCGCTGAAACATCAGCTCAACCCTGTCTTTCTGTACCATGGCGTACACATAGTCCTTCTCTTCACTTAAAGTCTGTTCAATACCGTCCTGGCTTTCAGGCACCGCCATAAGCAGTTCAAAACCAAAATTCTCTTGATAAAATAAAACCGTTTCACTGATACTGCGCACTTCAAAATTGGGGGATAATTTGTTAATCTTCATACCCCTATATTACCGGCGGCCCTGTGTTGATAATTGTAAAAATCGGCCGTTTCGATTTCTGTAGAGTTCTTTCGGGGTAACACCCGAATATTTTCTAACTTCCCGAATAAAGTGCGCCTGATCAAAATATCTGTTTTCGGGGTACAGCATTCCACGTGATAAATGATTAAAGGATGATTTAAACCGGACAATCCTCATGAATTCCTTCAAGGAAAAGCCAAACTGCGCGTTGAAATAACGGTTTATCTGCCGGCTGCTCCAGAAAACAGCCCGGGATAATTCAGCGACTGTATGTAACTGCTGCCGGTATATCAAATCAAAAAGCCGAAGCTTCCTGCTGTCAATTTCTTCCAAATGCCTCAGGGCGCCGTGAATGCGGGCAGCCGTATTGGCCGCAAACTGTTCAAATTCATTGCTTTGATAACCGCCCATACCCCAGAAATCATGGGGAAGGAGCTGCATGGTATCCAGAATGGATTTGAGTTCCCGCCGGAACAGATATTCCGCGGCCAGCAGTTTAAAACGGACAGCAAAGAATTTCGTTTGCGGCTGAATATGTATGTCCTTGGGTTTTGTCCAGACGCCTGTCAGCTTAACTCTCTGGAGCATGTCGTTTTCAAATTCACCAATCAGATCAAAACAGCCGTCAGGCAGAATTGTGTGCACAATCTCCTTGCCGGCCGTTTCATGATACCAGAAACACTGCACAAAGTTTTTAAGAAAGCCGTCGGGTTTAATTTCTCTGTACTGCATTGTGCGCTCTTCCTTTTATATAAATATACTTTGTCCGGCTATTCTGCAACAGACAATCAGAAAGCAAATACTCTCCCGAATTGACAACTGGAATTTCACATGATTTAATTATTTATGCAGATCTAAAAGGAGGAGTGACTATGAGAAAAATTGTGTTTTTTTTACTGATTTTTGTAATTCTGGTGTGCTCTTGTTCGGATAACAAGGAGAGCGGTCTTCAGATAACCGAACTAACCGAACCAGTAACAATTCAGGTATGGTATTCCCTGGGAGCCAAATACTCAGCTCCTCTGGATGTCATTATCGATAAATTCAATTCAATGCAGGATATGATTACCGTAGAAGGCGTCTATCAGGGAGGCTATGCCACCACGCAGGAAAAACTGCTGGCCGCCTATGTTGCCGGAGAACCCCCGGTGCTGTCACAGCTGGAGCAGTCACTGGTTGGGGCCTTTGTGGCGAACGACGCGCTCATCCCGCTGGATACTTTTATTAAAGCCGACAAGGAATTTAATGTCAAAGATTTCAACAAAAACATTACCCAGGGAGCTACCTATAACAAAAAACTTTACGGACTTCCTATAAACGTCAGCACGCCGGTTCTGTATCTTAACCGGGATCTTTTCAAACAAGCCGGCCTTGACCCCGATAAATATCCCACAACATGGGAAGAAGCATACCAAATCGCGCAGAAAATCAGCGGCCTCGGCCCGGATATCTACGGTATGCGGATTTACAACAGCGGCTGGATTATGGACTCACTTTTCCATCAGTTTGGCGGTACTGTTTTTAACGAAAACAACACCGAATGCCTTGTCAACTCCGGGGAAATAAAAGAGGCCATGTCTTTCTGGAAAAAAATGGTGGATGAAGGAATTGCCGTCTACCAGGGCGGAAAAGACGGCTCCACAATGGATGCCTCAGGTGTTGTTGGAATGGTTATGCGTTCCACAGGCTCTATTGAATGGTTCAAGGATAATGTAACTTTTGACTGGGGAGTTGCACCCTTTACACTTGGAAAGAACAAAGCCGTTTCTCTCGGCGGCGGTAATATTTACATGCTTAAGAAAACAAGCCCGGAAGAACAGTTCGCCGCCTGGCAATTCCTGAAATTCCTTACCAATACAGAGAATCAGGTGTACTGGTCCACAAATACCGGATACATGGTATCAAGGGAAAGCGCGAAAGAATCACCCGAAATCCAGGCAATCCTCAAAAACGATCCCAGATACAGTGTGACGTACGACCAGCTCAAAGACGCATTCGCGCGGCCCACCGTTGAAGCCTGGCCGGAAATAGAAGACCTCATTCAGGAGGCCATGACTAAAATTATTCTGGAAGATGCCAGTGTTGACATACTGGATCAGACCGCAAGCGATATAAACGAACTTCTGTAGGTATTAACCCGCATAACTGCAGGCTGGAGATAACACTCCGGCCCGCAGTTCTTTCTATAGAGGGAGCATGGGCCAATGCTGAACAAAAGACAGATAGACAACATTCAGGGCTGGCTGTTCATCAGCCCTCCGCTCATTGTCTTCATGGTATTTATTTTCATACCCATGGGTGTGGCCCTTTTTATCAGTCTGCAAAAATGGAACTTACTCAGTTCCATGAGATTTGTCGGACTTGCCAATTACAAAAAATTATTCACCTCGCCCCATTTCTGGAATTCCGTTAAGGTGAGTTTTCTCTACGTTCTCGGTACAGTTCCCCTGTCAATAGGACTGGGCCTTATTATTGCAATTATGCTGAATCATGTGCTGCATGGCATTGCTTTCTTCCGGCTGATGATTTACCTGCCTGTTATTACATCCATGGCGGCTGCAGCCATTGTTTTTCAATATTTATTTGAACCCAACATAGGTTTTTTTAACTATGTGTTCTCTCTGCTGGGTTTGCCGCCCATGCAGTGGCTCAATGACAGATACCAGGCCCTGATTGCCGTTATTATTGTAGGTATCTGGAAAAGAGTGGGCTACAATGCCATTATTATGCTTGCCGGGCTTCAAACCATTCCGCGCTACTATTATGAAGCTGCAAAAATTGACGGTGCTTCGCGGTTCCAGATGACTCGAAAGATTACCATTCCCCTGCTCTCGTCTGTAACTTTTTTTGTTACCGTAATGCAGATTATAGCTTCGTTAAAGGTTTTTACATCCATCGTTGTCATGACCGAAGGCGGCCCGGCCAGGGGCACGGATGTCCTGCCCTATTTTCTCTACAGAAACGCGTTTCAATACCATAAAATGGGGTACGCTTCTGCCGCAGCAATTTTTCTTTTTACAATTATTTTTATTTTCACTTTGCTGCAGTTTAAATTTGGAGAAAAGAAAGTTCATTATCAGTAAGAGGTTGGAATGAATCAGCTTAAAAACAAAACCCGGAAACCATTCAATATCCAGGCCCTCATACTGGAAGCGGTTTTGCTGTTTTTTGTTATTATAATAAATATCCCGTTTTTCTGGATGATTACAACATCATTCAAAATACCCTCTGAAGTTCTGGCCTATCCTCCCAAACTGTTTCCCTCAGAACTCAACTTTGACGGCTATAAATACATATGGACCCTTGTCCCTTTCGCGCGGTATTTTATTAACAGCCTTTTTGTATCACTTGCCATTGGACTCAGTAAAATTGTTCTGGCATCCCTCGCGGCCTACGCGTTTGCCAAAATAAACTTTAAAGGGAAACAAACCATCTTCTATATTTTCCTTGGAACAATGATGATTCCCATGGAGGTAATTGTTATTCCCAACTATATTACCATTAATCTCATTGGATGGCTGGATACTTACTGGGCTCTGATCATACCCTTTATCGTGGGAGCTTTCTCCATTTTTCTTCTGCGCCAGTTTTTTATGCAGATACCAGCAGATCTTGATGATGCGGCCATTATCGACGGCTGCGGGAGGATACGGTATCTTTTCAGCATTGTTTATCCTCTGTCAAAACCGGCTCTTCTTACAGTGGGCCTGTACGCATTTCTGGCCTCCTGGAACAGCTTTCTCTGGCCGCTCATCGTTACAAACAGTGACACTATGCGGGTTATTCAGATAGCGCTGAAAGCATTGCAGGATTCATGGATGATAGACTGGACATATCTTTCTGCGGCATCATCCATTGCCACCGTTCCCATTATTATTCTCTTTTTCTTTGTTCAAAAACAATTTCTGGAAGGCATTGCCATTACAGGATTAAAAGGTTAAAAAAGGAATAACACATTATGCGCCGAAAAGATAAAAGAATACTTCCTTTGGATACCCCTCCCCGCCCGCTGCTTTTGGGGCACAGAGGATGTTCCAAAGCCGCTCCTGAAAACACCCTGGCCGCATTTCAGAAGTTACTGGAGAACCGCATACCCGGTGTGGAACTGGATGTACAGCTGTGCAAGAGCGGTGAAATTATTGTTCTGCACGATCTGAATCTTCAGCGGACAGCCGGGCTCAATGCCCCTGCCTGTGAAATGGAATTAAAAGCCATTAAGGAACTGGATGCCGGGAGCTGGTTTGATGAATCCTTTGCCGATGAAAAAATACCAACAATGGATGAAGTGTTCGATCTGCTGGGCCAAAAAATGTTTTATGACATTGAAATTAAAAACGCGGGCAAAACTTCCGGTGAACTGGAAAGAAAACTGATAGACATGATAAGAAAGCGGAACCTTCAGAAGCATGTTGTTGTTTCTTCTTTTAACCCCTTTGCGGTACGGGAAGTAAGAAAAATTGCCCCTGAATTAAATACAGCCATTATTTACTCTAATTCAAAGAGCCTTCCCTGGTATCTGCATAACGGAGAAGGAAGGTATCTCTGCAAACCCAATACACTGAAACCCGACAGCCGCAAGTTAAACCGCTTTACCGTATTTGCAGAAAAGAAACTGCGGGGATACAACATTATGACATGGACTGTGGACAACATCTCCGCCGCAGAAAAACTTATGGCTCTTGGTGTGGACGGCATTATTTCCAATGTGCCCGAGAAATTAATTCAACTGTTTGAAAAAACATGAAAAAATACTCTGTTCTTTTATCTGTTTTCATCCTTCTTGCATGTACCAGGGGTCATAATAAAAAAATGATTACCAGCGAAGTTCCTCAAGTAAACAAAACTGATAATAAAATTGAGCAGACGGCCGTGATGAATACCTCCTTCCAAAAGGCTGTGCTGTATCAGCATTTCAGCCAGTGCAGAAAAGAAGGACCAGTCATTCCGGGACTGGAACAAAACCTTGTTCCCCAGGGCATGGCATACTGGGCAGACGAAAATTTAATGATCATCTCCAGCTACGCCAGTAACAAAAGCGGCGGAGTTCTGACATTCATAAACATGAATGACGGCGCTCTGAACAAAATACTGTACCTGAACAATTCCGATAAAACACCGCATACAGGACATCTGGGCGGATTGGCCGTAAGCAGAAAGCACCTCTGGATTGCTTCCGGGCCGGGCGTTTATCCTGTTGCCCTTGAAAAACTAAAAACCGCGGAGGGCTCCATCTTACTGCCGGCATTGATAAAAACAGAAACAAAGGCATCTTTTGCAACATGTTCCGACAACATCCTCTGGGTTGGCGAATTTACAAAAGAAGACGGCAGTTATCCTGTTTCTGAAGAGCATAAAAGCACGGCCCGGGACGGCAAACTGCACCGGGGCTGGCTTGCCGGATTCAAGCTGGAAGCATCAACAGATATGATAAACCTGGAAAATACAACTGCCGGAAAAGTAACTCCCCACTACATCATATCCATCCCGGACGAAATACAGGGAGCGGCTTTTTTTGACAATGGAATGGTTCTAAGCGCTTCCTTCGGCAGACAAAACAGCAGCCGCCTTTTGTTGTTTCAGAATCCTCTCGGGGAGCCGCCGCACAGCAGTCAAAATGTATTCCCCGGAAGGGAAATCGCATTGTACTACCTGGACGATACCAATAAGACTGGAGAACTGAGGATCCCTCCCATGAGTGAAGCTGTTGTCAATTATAAAAACAGCATTGGGGTTCTATTTGAGTCCGCAGCCTCAAAATACAGACGCACAGCACTCTATCCTTTAGACCGGATACAATTTCTTACTCCGGAAGATATTTTAAAATAACGCCTGCCAAAAACCTGTAGCTTTCGGCAGGCGCTCAATTATTGCGGCTTAATTTTTTATCGAAGCATTATCTGCGGCAATCTTTCCGGAATACAATGCTGTGGCCAAAACTGTTCCCGTTGAAGGATATTCGTTGTTTATAAAATTTCCTATTATCAACTCGCCAACTGCATATAAATTGGGAATGGGCTTATTTTGGGAATTTAAAACTTGAGTTTTACTGTTTACTTTCAAGCCCTTTATAGTACCTATAATTGTCGGCCTGACTTCTACCGCATAAAACGGGGCTTGAAGAATCGGTGTCATAACCTTGTTTTTAATACCGAATTCTCCATCAGTACCGCTTGCATAAGCTGCATTGTATTTTTCAACACTTGCTTTCAACTCATTTGCATCAAGATTCAGCAGTTGAGCAAGTTCTTCAATCGATTCAGCTTTCACACTCAGTCCTTCGGCAAGAGCTTTCTCCAAATTGGTTGTAATTTCCTGTCTGGAGGAATCAAACAGACCATATGCAAGTTTATCGGTTATTTCATTTAATTCTTTGTGAACTTCAGCGTAATATCTTTTTTCATTAACAAAACGGCGGCCTTCCTTATTTACATAAAATGCAGTTTGCCGTACAAGACTTCCTATATCGCCAACATAACCGTAATTCTTATTCATACCCCATATGCCAAGCACACCATCTCCCACAAGCTGGGCACCGGCCTGCAACGCCATTGTTATACCGTCACCGGTATTTCCTATTCCGCAAAATGGAACATTATCTGCAAATTTCTCATTATATTTAAGCATTAAATCCTTACCGTTTGCAAAACCACCTGTAGCAAGAATGGTTTTTTTAGCAAAAACAGTGTATGTCTTGTCACCTTGTTCTGCTTTAACACCCTCTACGGCACCATCTTTAACAATCAGTTCAAATGCTCTGGTATTCAATAACACCTCAACTTTATTTTCCTCCAATAACTCTTTAAATCGGCCTATCATTGCCGGCGCTTCGCCCTCAACTGTAAGACAAAGCAGCTCAGGTTTATTGGGTGTTCCGCTGACCAGTTTTTCCTTGCTAAAAGGTATTCCTTCTTCCAGCAAGCTATCAATGGTACTGCCCGAAACATCAAGCATTGCCTGAAAAAGTTCTCCATTAAAATGCTGTTCACCGGCCTTTTCCTTATAATATTCAAACAACTCCTTGGTCGTTAAACCCTTACCTGTTGATTTATTTATTGTCGAATCAACAGACCATAAAAATCCTTTAGCCCGTATGGAAGTCCCCCCCAAGGCAGGCATTTTTTCAAGTAAAACGACCTTCCCCTTTGAACTGAGCTCTAAAGCAGTCATCAATCCGGCAGCACCACCACCAACAACCAGATAGTCTGTTTTAATGGATTTAGCATTTCCCCCGACCGATGTTTTTTGACAGCCCGAAAAAACCGATAAAAAAACGGCAATAATTGTTAACGTAATGAAAATTTTCTGTATCTGTTTCAAAAGATTTCCTCCAATTTAATATAAATTAACTTCATAATAAAAAAAACAATCATTTATTGCAAGCCTGAAACAGGGGAATGGCAAGACTCAATAGAAATGTCCCCTTTACGCGGTTCTTTTAGAATACTTCTCCTTCTGTTTCTGTATTTGAATCTCCTTAACAAGAAGCGATTTCTTTTTCCAATATATATGGATAGAACCATCAATTCATTTTCTGACTGTTACCTTATCCTTCGGCCTGGGAAGTATGCGGAGAAAATAGGTTTTGAAAACGAAGATTACCTTATGGGATTACTCCAGGACTTTGGAAAAGACAGTCGTACTTTCCAGAATTATACCTGCTCGGAAACAGGATTACTTAATCCTGACGAGGACGGTTATATGAAAGGGCAAAAAGGACAGATTGACCATTCTACTGCCGGGGCTCAATTCATCTGGAAACGATTTTTCAGATTGGGAAAGAGAAAGGAAGCCTTTACACATTTTCAATTTTAGCAAAACATCAAAAAACCTGCATAGCCCACGTCCGAAAAACAAAAACTGAAGAATGGGAAATACAAACGGTTGAAGAGCATTTAGAGTCAACCGCCAACCTATGCAAGGGCTTTGTTCAAAAATTTGACAATGGAGAATGGGGTTATCTTTCCGGGAAATGGCACGATCTGGGAAAATACCTTTATAAGTTTCAAGAACATATTCGTGCCGCTTCCGGTTATGATGAAGACCTTGATGATCCGGGGAAGCCTGATCATAGTTCATCCGGTGCTATTTTGGCGTTTCAGGAATTACAAAAAGCCGGGTATCCGAGTTCTCAAGCATCGCTTATTTCTTATGAAATAGCCGGACATCATACAGGCTTGTTAAACTGGTCAAAAGAGCCGGGTTTTACAGGAAATATGGAAAGTCGGCTAAAGAAGACAGAGCTTCTGGAGGAAATCAAGGAATTTCTCCCTCGTAAGTTTTCTGATATTCCTGTACCTCCTCTTTGTTATGGAAAATTAAAACCTGAATATCTTCACATCTGGATACG